>Ga0209075_1000103_pt1 | contig 70110 bp, 64 predicted proteins | sample Stecom2011_FD_187523 | JGI IMG/M metagenome (GOLD analysis project Ga0209075, IMG submission 187523) | Agricultural soil microbial communities from Utah to study Nitrogen management - Steer compost 2011 (SPAdes) (version 2) | ecosystem: Environmental > Terrestrial > Soil > Agricultural land... | reverse complement strand
CAACAATTCCTTCCAATCCTTTTAATCCGCGTGAAACAAAAAAAACCTACTCAAATATCACCCCCAACAAAGTCTCACTCTTATCTTCTGTTTCTTGCCACTCATTAGCTATATCAGAAGCTAGTGTAATTCCACCACCAACATAAAGCGCAAAATGATCCTTCAACACTTGCATACAGCGCAGGTTAACAAAAACGGATATATCCTCTTGACCTTTCCACCCAACAAGTCCTGTATAGAACTCACGCTCATGAGGTTCGTTTGTTAAAATATAATCTTGTGCAGCTTGACTCGGTGTTCCGCAAACTGCAGGTGTTGGATGTAAATCTTGCATCAAGGCATTCCATTTCTCTTTTTCTAATTGAAATTCATAACTGGTTTGCAGGTGAAAAACAGCACCTTTCTGAACTGTTTCGGTTGGAGAAACCCTCAATTCTTTTGGCCCTTGAATATTAATTTTGTTTAAAACATAATCAGCCACATATTGATGCTCTTCCTGTTCTTTATCTGTCCATTCTGTTTTCTCAGACCGTTTAGTTCCAGCCAATGCCATGGAGTGAATTTTATCTATATTTCCTGAAAGTAAAATCTCTGGTGTCGCCCCCATCCATGTTCCAAATTGCTCATCGCTCACTAAATAAACTAAAGCTTGAGATTGATATGTACTGGCTAATCTTCTGAATACTGCATCTAATTCTGTTGCATCTTCTTTTAAAACCAACTTAACTCTTGAAAAAATAGCTTTTTCAATTCCAAACAATTCAAAACCGTCAATAAAATACTGCAAACCGTTTAAGTAGGCTTTTTGGTTTGCCACAAAAACACTTTCTTCGTTCTTAAAAGTGAGTTTTGACAAGTCAATTCTATCCACCTCTTGTCCAATTTTAAAATAGAACATTTTGTCCTTAGTGAAATCGGTAATAAAAAAACAATCATCAGGTAAGTTTTCCAACTCCCCCTCTATCCATTCACCATTAAATATTTTAATTGTTTCGTTTGGAAATTGATATGCTAAGCAAGCCATATTAAAATTATTTTCTAGGTACAACCATTACTGTCAAACGACCAGTACAAACCAATGCACCTGTTTCATTATCTGTTAAATCTACTTGCCAAACATGCGTACGTTTTCCAGCATGAACAACCTTTCCCACGGCTTTCACCAAACCGGAACTCATTCCGCCAACATGATTTGCATTAATTTCAATCCCTACAGGAACTTCTTTTTCAATATCTAACATCAATGTAGATCCCATCGAGCCAATACTTTCTATCAATGCTGCACTTGCCCCTCCATGAAGTAATCCCATAGGTTGATGCGTTTTCGAATTTACGGGCATTGTCGCTACAAGATAATCTTTACCTATCTCCACACACTTCATATCCAGCACTTCCATTAAAGTTCCTTTATTGAAAGAATTGATTGTATCCAAGTCAACTTGTTTAAGCATAATCTGATTTTTTAAAAGTTTTTAAATACGTAATGATGATAAAACAATCATAAACTGTATTTGTGCACCCTAAAAGTAGTTACATTCGTATAAAATTTGACAAAATGCTTCAAGAAAACGTAAATCTCAAACCATTTAACACTTTTGGACTTTCCGTTCGTACAAAATACTATGCTCCTTTTACATCTGTAAAAGACCTTAAATCATTACTTTCTGAAGTAAAGAATGAAAAGTTATTGATTTTAGGTGGAGGAAGTAATGTTTTATTTCAAAACAACTTTCATGGAGTTACTTTACGTAACGAAATAAAAGGGATTGAATTGATTGAGGAAAATGATAGAAATATTGTTTTAAAAGTAGGAGCTGGTGAAGTGTGGCATGAATTAGTTTTGCACACAATTAAAAAAGGTTGGGGAGGACTTGAAAATTTGTCTCTTATCCCTGGTAGTGTCGGAGCGAGTCCAATGCAAAACATTGGTGCCTACGGTGTTGAAATCAAAGATGTTTTTGAATCCCTTGAAGCTTTAGAAATCAAAACCGGAAAACTACATACATTTTTCCATAAAGATTGTCAGTTTGGATATAGAGAAAGTGTGTTTAAGAAAGATTTAAAAAATCAGTTCGTCATTACTTCTGTAACCTATAAACTTTCAAAAAAGCCACAACTGAATACGAGTTATGGCGCAATTGAAGAAGAATTAAAGTCAAGAAACATTACTCAACCCACAATTAAAGATGTAAGTGACGCAGTGATAGCAATTCGTCAATCTAAACTTCCCGACCCCAAAGAAATAGGTAATGCAGGGAGTTTCTTTAAAAACCCAGTAATTTCACTAATACAATACCAAGAGTTGCAAAAAAAGCATGAGAACATCCCTTCTTACCCTGTTGACAAACTGCATGTCAAAGTACCTGCGGGATGGTTAATAGATCAGTCGGGTTGGAAAGGAAAAACATTTGGAAACTTTGGAGTTCATAAGAAACAAGCACTTGTTTTGGTTAATTATGATGACGCAAAAGGAAAAGATATTGTTCAATTGTCCGAGCAAATCATTGAGGACATCAAGAAACGATACGGAATAACTCTAGAGCGTGAGGTGAATATAATATCATAAAGCTAACAATTAGCAAAGCTTAGAGGGAATACGACTTCTTTGTAAACATCTTGAATCTATTTTATGTGAATAATTATTCCTCACTAGATTTATGTAAATCTCTAAAAATCGGCTATCTTTGCAATCGTATTAATATTTGCTTTTTAAAGGGCAGATGAAAAAAGACATTTATGGCTAAAGACATATTTGAAAAAATAAAAGAAAACAGAGGTCCAATAGGACAACATGCTAAAGGAGTGCATGGTTACTTTACATTCCCTAAATTAGAGGGGGAAATCGGAAACAAAATGATGTTCCGTGGTAAAGAGTGCCTTGTATGGTCAGTAAACAACTACTTAGGTTTAGCAAATCACCCAGAAGTTCGTAAGGCAGATGCTGATGCGGCTGCAAAATGGGGTATGGCTTATCCAATGGGAGCAAGAATGATGACTGGTCAAACAAGTGAGCACGAAGCATTAGAAAATGAGCTTTCAGACTTCATGGGTACTGAAGACACTATCCTTTTGAACTTCGGCTACCAAGGAATGGTTTCTGCAATCGACTGTCTAGTAGACCGTAGCGATGTTATTGTTTACGATAGTGAATCACACGCCTGTATTTTAGACGGAATGAGGTTGCACGCAGGGAAGCGTTTTGTTTTCCAGCACAACGACATGGAAAGTTTTGACAAACAAATGTCAAGAGCGACAAAGTTGGTTGAAAACACAGACGGTGGTATTTTAGTAATTACTGAAGGAGTTTTCGGAATGGCTGGAGACCAGGGAGACTTAAAAGGAATTATTGAGTTTAGAAAATCTGGAAAATACGACTTTAGATTGTTCGTAGACGACGCTCATGGATTTGGAACAATTGGTGAAAAAGGGATGGGTGCTGGAGAAGAACAAGGTGTTCACGAAGAAATCGATGTGTTGTTCGGTACTTTCGCAAAATCAATGGCTTCTATTGGAGCGTTTATTTCTGCTAAAGAACACATTATTGAATTCATGCGTTATAACATGCGCTCTCAAATGTTTGCAAAATCACTTCCAATGCCTTTAGTTGTTGGTGCACGTAAGCGATTAGAGTTGTTAAGAACTCAACCAGAACTCAAAGAAAATCTTTGGAAAATTGCTACAACATTGCAAAAAGGATTGAAGGATAATGGATTCGATATTGGAGCAACAAACTCTGCTGTAACCCCAGTTTTCTTAAAAGGAAATCTTGCAGAAGCAACAAATATGACATTTGATTTACGTGAAAATTACAATATTTTCTGTTCAATCGTTATTTATCCTGTTATTCCTAAAGACACAATTATGTTACGTTTAATTCCGACAGCGGCTCATACGTTAGAGGATGTACAATACACAATTGATACTTTCAAAATAGTGAAAGCTAAATTGGACAAAGGAGAATACAAAGCAGAAGAACTTGCAAGCGTTGAAGTTGACAAATAATATTTATTTTTTTATTTGTTTACCTTCGTTAATATAATTAAGTGCCTTCCCTAGTGGAAGGCATTTTTTTTGGCAACTTGTTAAGTATTCTATTATCAAACCACCATAAATTTGTCAAAGAAATAAGTGTAAGAGCCTATTATTCTTTCGCTAGAATGACTCTATAAATTCTATTTTTTCAATCTAAACTTATCTTTTTCAATTAAAATCATCTACACCTTTTATAATAAAATCAGCACTCTTAGCTTTTCTACACACTTATTAGCTGCAAACCTCTTGAGTTTTACAACTTATTAACAGTAAAGCCAAACAACGGTCAGTTTTTACAGTCATTTCAATCATTAAATTGCTTATCTTTAACAGTATCTAATTCAAAATGATTAGGATAAAGCTAGGGGCTGTCTCAACAGTCATTTTTTGAAATAGATGTGGTAGGTGTCTCAAAAATGAGGGGAATGCAAGGCGTTCAGAATAAGAACGACAGGAACATACTAAAGTATGTGACTTAGTTCTAAATTTGAAAACATAGCCTGAACTGAGCTTATCGAAGTTAAGCAGTTTTCCATTCTTGAGACACCTACTTTTACATTAAAAAATGTTGAGCATTTAACAATCATTTTTATACCTTCTATCTGTAAAAGAAAATCTAAAAATCCATACATAAAGACTTAGGAAGTACTACTTTTATACGCAATTGATTATAGTATCAATAAAACAAGGGTTTTTTAAACTCTATTTCTAATAACAATAAATGTCTAAGCTTCCAAAAGAGTATAAGTTTATTGATGTATCGGATTATGGTAGAAAACCTGGGCGATGGATTGCACAATCTTTAATTAACTCTAAAGTTACTCCAATTCATGTAACTACAGCTTTTATAATCTCAGGGTTGATTGCTATAGTTTGTATTTTGAATGAATTCTACTATGCTGCGGCATTTTTCATTGTATTAAAATCTATTATAGACGCTGCAGATGGCGAATTGGCTCGTTTAAAAAAGACACCTTCTTACACAGGAAGATACTACGACTCACTTGCAGATTTATTTCTTAACTTTTTATTCCTTTCCGCTATTGTTTATATTACGGAAACTTCTTTCGGAGAAATGCTATTGGCTTTTTTTGGAATTCAATTACAAGGAACACTTTATAATTTTTACTATGTAATTCTGAGGAATAGTGTTAACGGAGATGCAACTAGTCGAATATTCGAAAACGAAACCCCGACAGCACTTCGTGGAGAAAAACAAAGTACAGTCAACAAGTTTTACGCAACATACAACGCTTTTTATGGTCCCTTTGACAAAGTTATTTATGCTTTAGACAAACAAGCAGCAAACAGTAAGCCTTTTCCAAAATGGTTCATGACTTTAATTTCAATATACGGATTAGGATTTCAATTGTTAATTATGGCCGTAATGTTGATTTTGAATTTAACTCAATATATCATACCTTTCTTCACTTGGTATTCTGTCCTGATTTTGGTTTTTGTAGGAATAAGAAAATTGTTTTTGAAGTGAGAGTTTTTGAAGTAAAATTATGATGTTGGCTTCGAGTGCTTCAACCATATTTTACACAGCTGTAAACTAAAATGAACATGACTTGAAAAATAAAACAATGACCATTAACTTTAGAAAAGCAAATCATGAAGATGCTCTAATAATTTGGAGCATTTTGCAACAAGCTATCGCACGTAGAAAAGCAGATGGGAGTAATCAATGGCAAGATGGTTATCCCAATCTGGAATCCGTTCAATCTGACATTCAAAAAAACGCTGGATATATTCTCACAGAGAACGATAAAATCATCGGATATTGTGCTGTTTTAATCAATAACGAACCAGAATATGCAAACATTCAAGGGAAATGGAAAACCAATGGAAATTTTGTGGTTTATCACCGGGTTGCAATTGCAGAAAGTCATTTGGGAAAGGGATTAGCAAAGAAAATGTTAGAGTTCATAGAGAAATTTGCCTTGAAAAACAAAATATACAGCATAAAAGCAGATACCAATTTTGACAATGGTCCAATGCTTGCTCTTTTTGAAAAATTGGACTATGAGTATTGTGGAGAGGTATTCTTTAGAGGAAGTGCACGAAAAGCATATGAAAAAACAGTATTGAGCATTAAGTAGCAGTATCGAGTTCAAAACATTAAGATAGCCAGCTGACGCACTCATAACCTATAGGAATGAACGCCTCAGCTGACAATTCTTTTCAATTAACTCTTAATCTATTTAAACCCTTTCAATAATTGCTGCGTAACCTTGTCCAACACCGATACACAATGTAATCAAAGCATACCTTTTTTGTGTTTTCTGAAGTTCGATCGCTGCTGTTTGAAGGATACGAGATCCAGTCATACCAAGTGGGTGACCTAAAGCAATTGCACCTCCATTTCTATTTAATCGTGGATCATTATCTGCTAATCCCCAAGCGCGTGTACAAGACAATGCTTGAGCAGCAAATGCTTCATTTAGCTCAATAATATCCATATCATTCATTGTTAAGCCAGTTCTTTTCAACAGTTTATTAGCTGCGTAAACTGGTCCTATCCCCATAATTCTTGGCTCAACTCCTGCTACAGCAGCTCCAACAAAACGTGCCATAGGCTTCAATTGATGGTCTTTTATACCTTGATCACTTGCTAAAAGCAATGCTCCTGCCCCATCGTTTAATCCTGAAGAATTTCCTGCAGTAACAGAACCTCCTTCCTTTCTAAAAGCTGGACGTAAATTACTTAATGTTTCAACAGTAGTTCCAGGACGAAAGAACTCATCTTTATCAAAAATTAGAGCATCTTGTTTACGTCGAGGTATTTCAACCGCTACAATCTCTTCTGCTAAACGTCCATTTGACCATGCCGTTTCTGCTTTTTGCTGTGACCATGCAGCAAATTTATCTTGATCTTCACGAGAAATACCATACTTATCAACTAGGTTTTCTGCGGTTTGTCCCATTCCTTCGGTTCCATAAACCTCATCTAACTTAGGGTTAACAAAACGCCATCCGAAAGAAGAGTCATATAATTTAGCATCGCTACCGAAAGGCATAGCTGATTTACTCATCACCCACGGTCCACGCGTCATGTTTTCCACACCTCCTGCTAGATAAACATCACCAGCTCCATCTTTTATTGCACGCGCAGCTGAAACTGCTGCTGATAATCCTGATGCACATAAACGATTAACCGTTTCTCCTCCAATTGTATTAGGTAATCCAGCCAACAAAAGTGACATACGCGCCACATTCCTATTGTCTTCACCCGCTTGATTCGCACAACCAAAAATCACATCTTCGATAGCATTTGGATCTAGTGTTGCGTTGCGTTCTACAACAGTTTTCATTACCAAAGCAGCCATATCATCAGGGCGAATAGTTGATAATGAACCTCTAAAACTTCCAATAGGAGTTCTTACTCCATCAATTATATAAACTTCTTTACTCATCTTATTTCTTTCAATTAAATGGCTAAAATAATAACAATTTTACAGACATCTCACATTGAGTGGCATCAAGTCATTAACTGTTTTCAAACTTCTTTGTAAATAGTGAATGTGGATAACTTGATATGGAGTTTATCAAAAAATTATTCTATTTTAGTCCATGTTAAATACAAAACTATGACGATGAAACAAAAACTAATACTTTTTAGCTTTTTCTTTTCCTTTTTTGGAGGTATTTCTATCTCTCAAGAATTAACTGAAAAAGAACAAGCATACCGAGATTCTATAGGTGCGCTAAATGAAGAAAATGCAGCTATTGCTGCGAGTCAAGAAGCTTATAATAAAGGAATTGAACTTTTTAATCAAAAGTCATACACCAAAGCAATTGAATCTTTTAAAGCATCTATTGCTTCAGATCCAAACTTTACAGCAGCATATTATAACAAAGGAGTAGCTGAAAACGAAGCGGATTTATTTGCAGCAGCCGCTAAAACGCTTACAGAGTTGATTGAAAAAGATGCTGCTTATTCAAAAGCATATTTTCAACGTGCAAGAGCATACCAAGGAACTGGAGAGTACTCAAAAGCAGAAATAGATTATAAAAAATCTATTGAGTTAGATCCTAAAAACCCAAATGCTTATTACAACTATGGTACACTTCAATTTTTGCAACAAGATTATGATGGAGCAATAAAATCCTTTACAACAACAATTGATTTAAAAGGAAACTTAGCTTATGCTTTTAATGATAGAGGTAGCTCTTACCGTATGAAAGGTGATTACAAAAAAGCACTTGTTGACTATGAAGAAGCTGAAAGAAAGAACCCAAACCTAGCTTTTGTTTTAAACAATATAGGAACAACAAAGTTAAAAATGAAAAATTATGATGGAGCGATAGCCTCATTTAATAGAGCCATTTCAATTGATAAGAATTTTCATTTAGCATATAACAATAGAGGCGCTACACAAATAGAAAGAAACCGTTTTGATGAAGCTCTTTCTGATTTTGAAAAGTGTATTCAAGTAAATGATAAATATGCACCTGCTTACGCTAACATTGCTGCTGTTAAATTCAAAAAAGAAGACTACAAAGGAGCTAAAGAAGCTGCTGATAAAGCAATACAATTAGACAGTCAATATGCAACTGCTTATGTTAACCGCGGAATGATCAAAGAAATGCTACGCGATATGAACGGAGCATGTGAAGATTGGGAAAAAGCACAGGAATTAGGTGCTGAAACAGGTGGACAATACGCATCACAAAATTGTGGATTCTAAAATTGATAACTATGAAAATACTAAATACATATATACTTATTACCTTTATACTCCTTGCTGGATTTGTTTCTGCACAAAATGTAGACTTCAAACGAAGCAATTTTAAAGATGATTCTGACGGCTTTAAAGCTGCGACAGATGCTATTAAAGAAGGAACAACTCTTTTTGAACAAGGCTCTCTAGCTATTTTTGAAGTTAGAGATCCAGGTTTAGCATTTAAGAAAGCACTAATAGAATTTGAAAAAGCGCAAAAACTTAACCCTGATAATGCTTTAAACAACTACAGAATTGGTGTGTGTTATATCCATTCAACATCACCTTATAAAGCAATCCAATATTTGAAAAAAGCATATGAATTAGACCCATCATGTGATCCTTTCTTATATTACTATCATGGAAACGCAATGCAGTTAGAAGAGGAGTATGCTAAGGCCTTAGACTCATATAAGAAGTTTGAGGATAATTACCGTAAATCAGACAACTTCAATAAGTTTGTTTCAATGCGTAAAAGAGAAGTTGATTTTGCTCAGAAATTCAAAGCTGACCCTGTTCGATGCTGGGTGGATAATGTAAAAGAATTAAATACAGAATTTGACGAAATCGCACCAACAATTACAACAGATGGTGCTGAAATCATTTTCAGTTCAAACCGCCCAAATAGCCACAAACCAAATGAGGTAGGTGATTATGATTATGACATTTATGTTTCTTATAACGATGAGGGGACATGGCAAAAAGTAAAACCAATCCCTGGAAGCGTGAACTCATCTTTAGATGATATTGTAAACAACTTAGCTTATGACGGAACGAAGTTGTTATTACACAAAGACAATGAAGGTCAGACAGACATATATGAATCAGTGTTAAACGGAGCTAATTGGAGTTTTCCAGAGCTTTTACCTCATCAAATTAGTTCAAGCAGAACGAACGACATGTATGCTTCATATAGTCATGACGGTTACAACATTACTTTCGCAAGGGGTAATGACAACAATACTAAAGGAACCAATATCATGACTTCAGGAATGCAAAGTAAGATGCAGAGAAATTATGGTACAGCTGCATTGATCGGACAAGTAAGTAGTCCTTTTAACGATGGTCCTGTTTATATGCACATTGACGGAAGAACAATGTATATCGCATCTCAAGGTCACGAATCGCTAGGTGGATATGATATATTTGTTTCTTATAGAACACAAGGAAGTTGGTCTAAACCAGTAAATATGGGATATCCTATAAACACACCTTATGATGACTTTTTCTTCGCTTCAACAGCAAACGGAAAGTATGCTTATATTTCTTCTAATCGCCCAGGTGGTGAAGGAGGATTCGATATTTACAAGGTTACATTTTGGGGAGATCCTAAACATCCAATTGTCGATGTAGAAGACTACTTACTTGCTTCAATTGCGAAGCCAATTAAAGATCCACAAATCGAAGACGTTGTAAGTGTTAACAAAGTATCTTTAACTGTATTTAAAGGAAAAACTATTGATGCTTTAACCAGTAAAGCAGTTGAATCTTCTATAGAGATAACAGACAATAAGACAGGACAAGTAATTGAACGTTTTACTACAAATAGTGCGACGGGTAAATTCTTACTTTCTCTCACAGCTGGTAAAAACTATGGTATTGCAGTCAAAGCGGACGGATATTTATTCCACTCAGAAAACTTTGATATTCCTGATGGAAGCGAATACAATTTGATTAACAAAACGATTGAATTGAAAAATATCGCTATTGGAAGTAAAATTGCATTGCGTAATATTTTCTTTGATGTTGGAAGAGCTACTCTGCGAAGCGAATCAAATGCAGAGTTAGATCGATTGGTAAGTTTATTAAAAGACGTTCCTTCTCTAAAAGTTGAAATATCAGGACACACTGATAATACAGGGTCAGCTTCAATTAATGACAAATTATCACAAGACAGAGCGGAAGCCGTTGTTGTATACTTAAAAGGTAAAGGAATTGCTGCTGGTAGATTAACAGCAAAAGGATATGGATCTTCTAATCCAATAGCGACAAACAATAACGCTCAAGGAAGACAGGAAAATAGAAGAACAGAATTTGAAATTATAGCAAATTAGTTCTCATTTATTCTTTTAATTTTTAAAAACCCTTAGTTTTGGCTAAGGGTTTTTTTATACCTATTTTATATTTCAAAAAACATGACACAAAAACATATAGAATATCTTTTAAAAGAATTTAAAGAAATCGCATCTGTTCACACAGAGGATTTAAACAAATATGGTCGTGATGAAACAGAAGATTTACTATTTCTTCCTCACATAGTCTTAAAACCAACTAAAACCGAAGAGGTTTCAGCAATTCTTCAATACTGTAACAACAATTTGATTCCTGTTACTCCATCTGGTGCAAGAACAGGGTTAAGCGGTGGTGCTTTACCAATAAATGGTGGTGTTGCACTTAGCATGGAGAAGATGAATAAAATAATTTCAATTGATGAGGACAACTATCAAGTTACAACGGAACCTGGTATTATCACCCAAGTTCTTCAAGAAGCAGTAAAAGAAAAAGGATTATTTTACCCACCAGACCCAGCTTCTAAAGGAAGTTGTTTTATCGGTGGAAACATTGCAGAAAACAGTGGTGGACCAAAGGCAGTTAAATATGGAGTTACCGCTGATTATGTTCTAAACTTGGAGGTTGTACTGCCGAATGGAGAAATTATTTGGACTGGTGCGAATGTTATCAAAAACGCAACAGGTTATAATTTGACCCAATTAATTGTAGGTAGCGAAGGAACCCTTGGAGTTGTTACAAAAATCGTATTGCGACTGATCCCTCATCCTACTGTCGACATGTTAATGTTGGTTCCATTTTTCGATGCACAAAAAGCATGTGAGGCTGTTGCCGCAATAATGAAAACAGGAATCACCCCAAGTGGTTTAGAGTTTATGGAACGTGACGCTATTCTTTGGACCCTGAAAGCAAATCCATCGATTCAAATAGATGTAGCCGATAATCACGCAGCTCATTTGTTAATTGAAGTAGATGGATTTGATGAAAGTAAACTCATTGAAGAGTGTGAGAAAATAGCTATGGTGATAGAGGAGTTTGAAACCGGAGAAATTCTATTTGCTGAAACTCAAGCGCAAAAAGATAGGCTTTGGGAAGTACGTAGAAAAGTAAGTGAAGCAGTGAAATCACATTCAATATATAAAGAAGAAGACACTGTTGTACCAAGGTTTGAATTGCCGAACCTACTTTCTGGAGTTAAAAAAATAGGAGAAAAATATGGCTTTCAATCTGTTTGTTATGGACATGCAGGAGATGGAAACTTACATGTCAACATCATCAAAGGAGACCTAACAGAAGACCAATGGAAGAATGAACTTCCTAAAGCTATTCGAGAGATCTTTATTCACACTGTAGAACTTGGAGGTACAATTTCTGGAGAGCATGGAATAGGGCTGGTACAGAAGTCTTATATGGACATTCCGTTCACACAAGTCTCTCTTGAGTTAATGAAAGGAATAAAGCAGTTATTTGACCCAAATAACATTATGAATCCTGGAAAAATAATTAAAGTATAAAATTATTCCCAAAAAACATCTTCAGTATTTTCTTCGAATGATAATTCATCATGTAGCTCGTCGATCTTCTTTAGCTCGTCTGACGTAGCTTTTTCTTGAATAATCATAAATAGTTCACGCTCTTCAAACCTGATGTGCCTTTCTAACTCTTCTTCAATATGATGTAATGACTTTTCAATATCCGTTTCTTCAGTAAACAATCGTGTTAACCTACGGTGTTCAGAAAGCGCTTTTTTAATTAAATCATGATCCTCTCCTAGAATTGGAAAAATATATTTTTCCTCATCGTCAAAGTGAGGTTTTACGTGATTTTCATAGAACCAATCTGTGTATTTCTTTATTCTCTCAATAGCAACACCATTGTTTAGTCCTTTTCTAATTTTCCAGCTCAAAAGAAGGCTATGATGATGCTCTCTACTAAAAGGAATTAACGCTGGATCTCTTTTTAATGGTTTATTTTTTGTCGTCATTTTATTTAAGTCTGTTTATGTAGGTGTGAAATTATTGCTGAAGTTACCCCATCAGCATACACACCATATGCATTTACGAGCACTCCTTTCACTTCATGTTCAGTAGAGGAAATAGCATAAACTATCATTGAATCTCCTGGGTCCGTTTCCCCTTCAAAACGATGCACTTCGTCAATCACGAAATCATCTGCAGATAATGCTAAATCTGATTTTCTACAAACAATACAATCTTTTGTTGCTTCAATATAAAAGTCTGTTGTATATCCACGTTTGATTAAATCATTTATCGCTTCAGATACTGTCTCATAAGTTGGTTTTCTTTTCATATCTCTCTATTTAAATTAAATATTATATCGGCGTTATCATAATGTGCGCTCTATGTGTTCCTGGATCCATCAACCAAGGCATTCCAGGCATGGATGGAGACAACGGTAGTCCAGTAGAAGATTGTGTCGCATAAGGCACGTAAACAACATACCTTAATCTTCCCTCCTTCACTGTAGCCGACTCTATATCCACGTTTTCTTCTTTCCCAGTAAAAACATATAATATGCTTTGACCCTCTGGGAAACTAAGAACACCATCTTCGATTTCTTGACCTCGAATATCACGCACTTCTTTGGACGATTTCCCTTCACTCCTAAGGTCTCTTCCACGTTGCATAAAATCCTCCAGTTTACTATGGTAACAAATAATTTCTAGGCCCTCATTGTTTGGATCATCATAAACACAAGTCAAATGATTACTTGACTCTCTCAACACTTCAATCTCTCCTTGTTCTGAATATCCTAACACTCTAGCGTCGGCCTTCTCTACTTCAGAAAGAAAATGTGTTGCAAGCCTAATTTTTATTTCTTTACTAATCTTCCCTTCTTGGGAAAACAAAATTGGAGTAAACAACAATAAACTGCTTAAAATCAAATACCTCATAATAATTTTTTCTAAAAAGATAAGCATTTAAAACTATTATTCTAAATAACTTTTTAGAAGCAATTATACTTTAGCTAATGCAGCTTCATAGTTTGGCTCATCTGTAACCTCTTCTACCAACTCCGAATACTTAATTATTAAATTCTCATCAGTTACAATCACTCCTCTTGCATGTAATCCACTTAACGGTCCGCCTTGCATAACTACCCCTAACTTGTCAGCATCTCTGTAGCGAAAATCAGAAGCTGTAACTGCATTATCAATCCCTTCAGCAGAACAAAAGCGACTAAATGCAAAAGGTAGATCTAATGAAGTAAAAACTAAAGCAACATCTTCCCTATCTTTCAATTGATCTGCGAACTTACTCAATTGCATTGCACATACTGCTGTATCAACACTTGGAAAGATGTTAAAAACTACTTTCTTACCTTTTAAATCATTCGTATTCAATTCTGATAAATCAGTCTTTACCAACTTCATTTCAGGCAAAGTATCTCCCACTTTTGGGAAATTTCCATTTGTTTTAATTGCTGTTCCCTTAAATTTTAATCCCATGATATTGTTTTTTAATATTTAATATAAATTATTTTCTGGTCGACTATTCCAAATTGCTAAAAATAGCCCTGTCGACATTCTTCTTGCTGCATTTTTTGCTCTATCGGCTAATTCACCAACATACAATTCATCAATGGTTTCAAACCACAATCTGATCCATTGAGCAAAATGTTCTTGCGTCACACCGTAACTTAAATTTTGATCTACCTCTGCATGCACTCTTGGTGGATTCCCCTTAAACTTACGAATTCCAAATAAATTAGTTTCCCAAAAATCTGTAAGTTTTTCTAGATGTGGTGGCCATTGCTCTGCTGATAAATGAGCATTAAAAATAGGACCTAATTCATCATCCACTCTGATTTTATCATAAAAAGAATGAACCAATTTACTAACATCTTCTCTATTTTCTATCTCTTTCATGATTTTGAATCTGTTGCTACCTTTTTAACACGATCGGGGTTATCTAACTTTGAAAGTGTCAACCTTACAATACTTTCTTCGTTGGCTAATAAGTCATGAGGAACATTTGCTTCAAGCGTTAAGATATCTCCTTTTTTTAACTGATGCTTCTCTCCTTCCACTCCAAACTCTATAGCACCTTCTAATAAGTGAACTACAATTGGAAAAGCAGTTTTATGCTCTTTCATCACCTGCCCTTTCTTAAATGCTATTCTGATTTCTCTTGAAAAAGAAGTCTCTAAAACTACAGAGACCTTCACTTTGTCGTCCGTAAATACTAAATCGTTGTAAAAAGAATTGTTCACCATCGTTTTTTATCTTTAAATATAAACAAATGTAGGTAGAATAACAATAAAAGACAAGATTATCTTTTATTGTTATGAGAAATAAAAAAGGAGAACCGTATAGTTCTCCTTTTCAATATTTAAAGTTTTATGCCTTCACTATTTTTTCATGTGACGCGCATATCTGTTTTTAAACTTATCAATACGTCCAGCAGTATCCACATACTGATCCACCCCTGTAAAATATGGGTGTGACATATGAGAAATATCCAGTTTTACAAGCGGGTATTCCTTTCCATCTTCATGCTTTATTGTTTCTGATGAAGCAGCACATGAACGTGTAACAAATGAATAATCATTCGTCATATCTTTAAACACTACTAAACGGTAGTTCTCTGGATGTATATCTTTTTTCATTTCAACTAAATTTCTTGTTCTATCTCAAATCGGATGGCAAATTTACTAATTAAATTTCAATTCACACAATGGATAAGTAAAATATTTTCATTTTAAACTTTACTTGACAAAAATAGCTTTAATATTTAGATAATGATCACGAAAATAAAAACAATAATTAATCGTTACTTTAGCAACTGTTAAAACCAAAACATTGAGAAAATTATTTTACTTTATTCCTTTTATACTTTTAGCTTGGGCTACAACCTATTTATCTAGCTGCAAAAAAGACATTCTATTCTCTAAAGAGCACCTTACTTTCTCTGTAGACACAGTATTGTTTGATACTGTCTTTACGACTGTAGGTTCAACAACCAAAAGATTTAAAATCTACAACAGTTCAAATAGTCCTGTAAAAATAAGTAAAGTTATCTTAGAGGGTGGTCAAAGCTCTCCTTACAGGGTAAATCTAGATGGAGTCTCAGGAACAAGCTTTAGTGATATTGTTCTTCCTTCAAATGATAGTTTATTTATGTTTGTGGAGGTCACATTAGGCGAAAACAATGTCAACACTCCTTTTATAATTGAAGATAAAATACGTTTTGAAACCAATGGAAAAGATCAAACTGTCCAGCTAGCCGCATGGGGTCAAGACGCTTATTTTTATGACAATAAAGAAGTCAGTGGCACATGGGCTGCTGATAAACCACATGTCATCTACAACATTGCATTAGTTGATTCTTTAAAGTCATTAATTATTGAGGCTGGCGCAAGAATACACTTACACAAAGGCGCTATGCTTTTTGTAAAATCAGGTGAACTACACATTCAAGGTACTGCTGACAATAAAGTTGTTTTTGAAGGTGACCGTTTAGAATCGTTTTATTCTGACGTTAAAGGACAGTATTATGGAATCTACTTAAACGAAGCGCTTCCATCTACAATTAATCATGCTATAATTAAAAATGGAACAGCAGGAGTACATATTTTTAGTGAACACCCTTCAAACGGCTCTAACTATACTTTAGATATTCGTAATACTGAAATATTCAATCAAGCGAGTTATGGTATCTTCAATTACTCAGGAGGCAAAATCTACGGAGAAAACCTGAACATTCACAACAATAGTTTATATGCATACTTTCTATTGGAAGGAGGTGATCACAAGTTTATAAATTCACAATTCTTAAGTTATGGCTCTGAAGGAAATCAACCAGCAGTTGCACTTAAGAATTACTTCACCCGAAGTGATGGCATCACGTATATTGGAAATATTAATGAAGGTGCGTTTTATAATTCAATTATTTATGGAGGTGGAGATTATCAAATTGCTTATGACACAATAACGGAGAATGGAACGGTGACAATAGATATGGATTATCATACTAATCTCATACGTCAGAAAGATACTCCAGCAACAAACCACCCAGGCTTTATTGACAACATATGGAATCAAAGTCCACAATTCGAAAACATCGAAGAAAAAGAGTTTGTTATCAAACCGAGCTCTCCTTGCTACAATAATGGAAGTAATGCTTTTCCAGTTCCTTTAACCGATATCACAGGGAAGTTCAGAAATAGTCCTCCTGATATAGGAGCATACGAAGTAGATTAAAATGAAGCCGAAACTACTCTATATCACAATTATTCTTTGCCTTAGTTTTACCTTAAACGCACAGAAATGGGAGCAGAATGGTTGGGGTCTACAAATAGGAATATCTGCAGATTTTGGAACACACATCAATCAAATTGGATTTAAAATTCAAGGCTATTATTCCTATGAGTTTGTTCAGGTTAATATTGGAAATCACATTCGGTTTAATACTACACATTTAGGAAAAAGAGAAGATTTTGTTACTCAAAGAATTAATACGGGGATTGTATTAATGGGAGGAAGGGAAGTCGCTTCTCCACAACTCATTTTAGATGGTTTAAATCACCAAAGTAAAAATGAATTTGCAGTAGCCTACAACTACCTTTGGTACTTTGACAATATCGGAACCTCGCAAAGGTCTGGAGGCTGGGGAATTCACATCAAACAATTTAGTGTGCTTATAGAAAATGATCTTTTTGCTGGGTCAGGACGTGACCGATTTAGAACAAGTCACGCAAGCGTGAGTTATCACGATGATTTATATAACATTAGTCTAAACACACAACTTTGGACAGGCGAAACGTGGGGCACCAAACTCCAAAATACTTCAGACAGCATGTATCAAGTAGGTTACAAAGACTTGACTGCAACACATTATGGCAAAACAAGTCACGGAATTCTCAGCTTAGGTTTCGATTATCAAATAATGTTTGGAAATTATCTCTCGGGGGTCATTGGTATCGATAGTGAACGTGTACGTCATGGTTTACAGAATAGGTTTATGCATGACAAGAAGTTTATACCAGAGCGTTGGAGAACTCCAAATGTAAACTATCCTATGCTTAATTCTGATGGAATCCCTGTTCATTTCAAATCAGAAGCCAAACCAGCAAAGCCTTTTCTTCAAATTGGATTAAACCGAAACTTCAGCTACTAGCACCTTAAGTTTAAAAGCTGAATTCAGGCGCCACACCCCTTATTCAGCTATAAATAAGCTATTAATCTACCTTATTTACTACTCAGAAAAGACACAGCATCTATGTCCGCTTTATTTTACTGATAAACATAGTCAAACCAATTTATTTAGCTTTCTTTCTACTTAAAGATATATGAAATAATGTTTTAAGACAACGCCCTCAAAAATAAAAGTCTATAAAAAAAGCGGAACCGATTACTCGATTCCGCTTTTCTGAAAATATTTGACTAATGCTTAGTGATTAACCACTACTTGCATTGTATGCGTCATATTGTTTGTTAAGTAAACTTTTACGATATAAACACCGTTATCAACATCAGCTACATTTAAAGTTGCTTTAGTAACATTATTAGCTACGTTTTGAGAAGCAACAGTTTGCCCCATCATATTCACTAATTCTACTTTACTAACTTCGTTTTGCTTGAAATCAACATTCAATAAGTCAGAAGCAGGAGAAGGATAAGCATTCATGTTAATTGCTTTTTTCTCTGCATTTAAACTTACCTTACTTGCGTCCATAAACTTAACTGAGATAGAAGGTACAAAATTTGGTCCGAAGCCCATTGGGTTAAAGTTACCCGAACCTGCTTCAACTGGGAATAATGGTTGAAGATACTCATCCAAGTTTAGTGTGTAATCTCTTTTCGAGTCAGTTCCTAAGTATATATCATCAATATATGTTGTAACACAGAAAAGGTAACGTTGGTCATCTTCTAAAGCTACTACTGTCTGATAGTCAAAATCTACAGTAATCATTTCATCTCCTAAATCACTAGGATAGAAGTAGTCCTTTGTCATAACATCAACATAACTAGAAATTGGGTTAGAAACTGCTGGATCGTTCAAATCTGTAAATACATCATTATACTCATATACAGAAAGTTTAATTTCTTCACCTTCCATAGATGGGATTGCAGCAGTAGTTCCTTTAAAAGCATTAAATGTAATTGACTGAGGCGCTAATTTACTTGCATTTGCATCTCTAAAGTGTATACAAGATGAGAAAGGGGAGATAGGATTCTGAGTACTTCCATCAATCGGGTGACTACCACCTGATGAGTTTGGAAGCAATGTAGTTTCATCGATTGAAGCGTATGATAAATCACCACTTGCACTGATTATAAAATCAGACTCCATAGTATTGTCAAAGTTACTTTGGTCAGTTGAATCACTAGATGCTATATACGTCAACTTGTAATACCCTTCATCCCATGATGCAGGAGCAAGGTCAGGTAAAGTAAAGAAAAAGGTATCTCCAGATATAATATCAAGAGGAGTAGATGTTTCATTATACACCTCTGAACCATTGTGTGTTACAATAGCTTGAAGCGTTACATTCTTAGCCTCATTCACTCCATTACTTTTTATTGAAGCTCCAATTTTCACAGAATACTCTGTTCCATTAGTTGCAATCTGTGAAGGTACTGAAGAGTACATAGGACGCAATACTCTATTTGCTCTTAAACCTATATCATTATCAAAATACCCTAGTTTATTACCAATAAACACAGTTACAGGACCATTTTTCATCTCATTTATCAACTTAGCTCCATCAACATCTGAAATCATAACAACAGGAATAGTAACTGCTCCTCCATTTGCTCCTCCAGCCATACCAATCGGAGCACCTGGCTCATTATTGATAATAACACAAGCGATAGCTCCTGCCGCTTGTGCCAAAGATGCTTTTAAACCAAATTCACAAGTTCCTCTGTAAAGAATTGCAATGTGACCCGCTATGTCAGCTTGATTAGTAGCTGAAACACATGCAAGCGTATCATCTAAAAATGCCACTAGGGTATCTTCAACTACATTCGCTGGATCATTTAAGTCAACACTACCCCATTGAGAGTTAGTCTGTCCATACGTCATATCATAATCTCCTTGAATAGCAGCAGGGCTAATTCCAGAGAATATAACCTGGGCACTAATAACACCAGTCATTAACACACCGAATCCTAAAAGTAAAAGTTTTTTCATATTTAAAAATTTTGTAGTTTTATTCAAAACTATGATTAATTTATAAAATAATTAGAAAAATCCAAACTTATTTTTTAATCTGTTGTAAATATTGTTTAACCTGTTGTAAAATCAATGTTAACTATATTTTTGGAATTGAGAAACATCTCAATTCAATCCAAAATGAAGTTGACATTAGATTTTCACTTAAGAATATATTGTTGTTTATTGCTATTAGGGCTAGACACTTATAAAAGAAAGATCTAAAATTACAAAAACACTGAAATATCAGCAACTCCAACAGGTCGTTCAGTAATAAATCCTTCTCCGTATCTAACACCAATATCCCGTCCAAACTGAACTAATCTTGCTTCTAGTGCATCCAAAAACTCTTGTCCAGAAATAGGCGTTTTAGGCCCCGTCATATCAGCCTGGTAAAATTGAGTTTTATAAGCTAAAACAGCATCAAACTTTATGTCTCTTTGCGCTGAAACATCAACAATAAAGTCAGGCTTAAGATACCTGTCTTGAATGTAAAAATATACTACTCTAGGTCTCCAATGTTTTTGCTGTACTCCGTCAATTTCTGTTTCTATTTTTAAAAGTCCAGCTAAAAAACAAGCACGTGAAATAAAATCACTTCCTCTGCCATGATCTGGGTGACGATCAGATGGAGCATTAGCTAAAACAACATCCGGTTGATACTTCCGAATAGCTTTAATTAAAAGCAATAAACTTTCTTTAGTATCTTCAAAAAAACCATCTTCTAATTTAAGGTTTTCTCTATATTCAACTCCCATTATTTTAGCTGCTGCTGTTGCTTCGTCATAACGGGTTTCTATTGTTCCTCTCGAACCTAGTTCTCCCTGAGTCAGATCTACAATAGCGACCTTCTTTCCTTGTTGAATACTTTTAATAACTGTTCCGCCAGCCGCTAATTCGACATCGTCTGGATGAGCTCCTATTGCTAATATATCAACTTTTTTAACCATTGATCCAATCTAAAATTTCTGGAGCATTTGGAAGTGTTTTAGGATGAACATCCTTTACAAACTTTCCTTTTTCATCAATTAAAAATTTATGAAAATTCCACGCCACCTCTTCGGCCCCTCCTTGTTTTATACTTTCTTCGATAAGCCATGAATATAATGGATGTTGCCCCTCTCCCTTAACTACAATTTTGGACATCATCGGAAAAGTTACCCCATAGTTCTTTTGACAGAAATTTGCAACCTCATCATTTGAACCAGGTTCTTGCGCTCCAAAGTCATTAGATGGAAAACCTACAATCATGAATTCTTCACGAGAAGTCGCTTCATACAGAACCTGTAACTGTTCATATTGTGGTGTTAACCCACATTCAGAAGCAGTATTTACAAGCATTACCTTCTTTCCTTTCAATTCACTTAGATCGAAAGGGTCACCATTAATGTCATTCACGTTGAAACTATACATCTCCATTCTTTTTTCTCATAGGTATTACATGAGTATCTATTAAATACTTATATGTTGTAAGCAATGTAAATCCTGCAAACACTGAAACAGCAACAATCACTGATGTTGGAGTTTCGGCAACCCCTTCTCCTTGTGCGTAAGAGTGAAGACCTACCAAAACAAAGTTCACACCAAAGAAGGTAAACAGAATTGCAGAATACCCCCATAAGCTTAGAACATTAAACAAGTATCTACTACTTAGAGCTGGAATAAACCTTAGATGAATGATAATTGCGTAAACCAGCATAGAAACAAGCGCCCATGTTTCTTTTGGATCCCAGCCCCAGTATCTACCCCATGACTCATTCGCCCAGACACCTCCAAGGAATGTACCTATTGTTAGCATAAACAATCCTATAATTAAGACCATTTCAGATACTGATGTCAATTCTACAATATTCATTTGAAGACGTTTTTTATTCTTTTTGTTTTTCAACAGATATAAAATCATGTTTACTAATCCAAGAATACCAGAAATCCCAAGGAACCCATAAGACGCTGTAATTACAGCAACGTGAATCATTAACCAATAAGATTTCAAAACAGGCTCTAATGGAGTAATCTCAGGATCTAACAAGTTCAATTCAGTCACAAACAACATCAATGCTGAAAGTAAAGTTGTAGCTGCAATAACAGCAGGATTCTTTTTCACAAAGAAAAGTCCAGCCATAATTGTTGCCCAAGCAATAAAGATTACTGCCTCATAACCATCACTCCATGGAGCGTGACCAGAAATATACCATCGCATTCCTAGTCCTGTACCATGTCCTACAAAAACAATAACCACACCTGCAACTAGCACATAGGTTATCTTTTTAATTACAGACTCACTTTTAAGAGTAGGTGTTTTTAAGGTTCTAAAGAAGAACAATAATAAAAGTGACATTCCAAACAAAAAGTAGAAAGTTTGAATTTTATCAAACACTTTAAACTTATTATAAGCGATCTCAACATCTACATGTCTTTGCGTTAACTTATCTAAATGCGGATTGTCTGCCTCATATTTTCTCAACTCTTCCCACTGATGTTCTTTTAGAGGAGCTAGGTATTGTTGAGCATCTGAAAACTGTGCTTCACCTTGAGAAACAGAGAACAATGTTCTCAAAAGGTTTGTTGCCAAAGCATTTGCTTTTTGATCCTTATCTCTTAACTCTTTTGCAAAAGGCCAAACCCAAGTACCGTTGTCATCTTCTGGAATTGGAACAATTCTTAAATGTTGAAATTGGAATATCTCTTTTAACAAACGGTAACGCTCTCCAAGCTTAATTAATTGTTTGTCAAATTCGTTTTTCTGACCATCTGATTTTCCGTGAGCTACTTCGTATTCACTCATCCATTTAAAGACTCCAAACTCGTCTTCCATATCCACAACAGAAACATATTTTCCTGTTCCTAATTCGTCTCTAATTTTATTAGATACAAAAGCAAAATCTACATCTCTCCAACCATCTGGCCCGTATAAATGCATAGCCAAAATAGTTTGTACAGCATTTAACTCACCATACCTATCTCCATGATGAATTTTTCTCATTAATTTATCTGCCATTGTATGGAAAGGAATGATTCTCCCATCATAATCCTGAACTAATAAATCATCAATTTTTGCTGCATCCTCAACAGGTAAGAAATTAACTTCAATTTTTCTCGGTATTGGATGAGGAGCTGCGTGTGAAGAGTGATCATGATTTTGAGCACTATCGTGAGTGTGATCATGGTCATGGTCATGGTCATGGTCATGGTCGTGGTCATGGTCGTGGTCGTGAGAATGCTCTTTAGCTTGAGGATGCTCATTTCCTGTTGGATGCTCATTCCCTTGTGCATAAGTCACTCCTCCTAAACCAAATCCTATCAATAATGCTAATGTTTTAATCATTTTCGATCGATTTGCTCTAGATTTTGCAATCAAGTTATTTAGTTCTTTCATTCTTCCTACACGGTTAAATATGGACATTATCATTCCTATTGTCATAATTAAATAAGCAATGTAAGTTACGGTTGTCCCCCACCAATCATAGTTTACACTTAAGACAGTCCCTGATTCATCTGGGAAGTAACTTGATTGAAAGAATCTGTATCCATGATAGTCCATTACGTTATTCATGAAAATTCTTTGATCATGAGTAATGCCACGCACTGTATCTATAACCGTAACTTCTGAAGCGAACGAACTCGCCATTGAAGAACCTGGATATTTATGCAATTGGAACTCGTTACATCTTACTGAGAAAGGTAATTCAATTGGTTTAGCTCCATAACCTATTTCAAAATTAAGTCCAGCAAACTGAATATATTGTTCTTGCAGAATAAATCTAGCGCTTCCTTGTATCTCTACTAATTTTGATTCGGTATCAGTAGATAGTTTTATTGTCAAGAAATCAAATCCTCCGTCTTTATCTGGAGATTTCATTTTACGAAGTGCTACATTTTTCTTAAATGTTCTAAACACTAAACTTTCTGTACCTATCATATAAAGTTGATTCGGATAAAAAGGCACTAATGTATCTGCTGGGATTTCAGTAATTGCATTCGGATCGATATTATTACTCATCCTGTCTTCTTTAGACAAAGTAGACATATCTACTCTTTGATACGAACTAACCGATTCAATATACAGCATCCCTCCTTCTTCAGTTATTTTAACTCCAGGCATAGAAGGGTTCTCTTTTTCAAAAGAGAAATTAACACCTCCGATTAAATCCTGCTCTCCTTCAAAAAGATACTGATTTTCACCACGAATCACTAATTCTATAGCATTGCGTCCGTTTTCAGTATCTTCAATCAAAGAGTCTACCATTCCCTCCTTGTAGGACACATAATCAACATTTATCTTTTTCTGATCTGGTAATTGAAAGTTAAAACTAAATGGATTTTCAACACCTTCTGACAACCATCGTTTTTCTTGATGTGTGTATTGATTCACTAAATCGTTTGATTTTAATGTGAAATAAGGTGTGGAACTATAAATGAAATTTGTTGTTTCTCCTGTTCCTATTCTCATTTGACCTTCGTAACCCACATATCGTGTAAGTGCTGCTCCAACAATTATGAGTAAAAATGAAAGGTGAAAAGCGAAAGTTGCCCATTTTTCCTTTTGATACATTTTGTACTTCACCATATTTACAATCAAAGTAATTGAAAGGTGTAGTAAAAGTATTTCAAACCAAACGGCGTTATATATTGCTATTTTTGAGGCTGGCGTACCATAATCTGACTCTATAAATGTTGCTTGAGCTATTGCCACTGCGAATATGACCATACTCACGGCCATCATTTTCATTGAGAAAATTCCTCTTATTATTTTATCTAACATTGTCTTTTCTTATTTTACCCTACAAATCTAAGAAAGCTTTGCTAATTTAGAATGAATTTAATGTTAATTTTGGACTATATAAGGTTTGTTATTTTAAAATTGGATGATAAAAAAACAGTTACATATCGTAATCATCGGAACAGGAAAGGTTGCCCATCATTTAGGTTTAGAGTTAAAACGTATCGGCTACACAATAGAAAGTATTTGGGGACGTAACGAAAATAAAGCTGAAGAGCTTTCGAAAACCTTAAATACTAAAGTATTATCCAATCTAGACAGACTTCCCTCATACAGTTTAGCTCTAATCTGTGTCTCTGACGGAGCAATATCCGAAGTGATTTCTCAAATACAAAAAGACATCAAGGTTGCGTACACTTCGGGAAGTGTTAGAATAGAGGATTTACCAAAAAGAGAAAATTTAGGAGTTTTTTATCCATTACAATCATTCAGCAATGATAAAGAAGTAGATATTTCAACCGTGCCTTTTCTTATTGAAGCGACATCAGAGCCTTTCGAAATTGAATTAAAAGAACTCGCTGAAAGTTTAAGCACAAAGGTTATTCTCGCCAACTCTGAAGATAGGTACAACACCCATATCGCAGCAGTTATCGTCAATAACTTCACGAATTTCTTATACCATTTAGCTGAAGAACATCTTAAAGAACATAACTTAGACTTTGATTTGTTAAAACCACTTATAAAAGAAACAGTTAGCAAGCTAGATGAACTTTCTCCAATAGAAGCGCAGACAGGACCAGCCACAAGAGGTGACAAAAACATCATACAAAAACACTTGGATGACATTTCGCGTCCTGAGACAAAGAAAATCTACCAATTGTTTAGTCAATTAATAGAAAAAGAAATTAAAAAATCATGAGTTATAAAATAAGTCTTTCTTCAATTACTACTTTCATATTTGACATAGATGGTGTTTTAACAGATGGAAATGTAAACATATTTACCAATGAAGCTGTTCGAGCAATGAATTCCAGAGACGGATACGCTCTTCAGTATGCTGCTAAGATGGGATATAATATATTTATTATTAGCGGTGGAAACTCTAAAGCGGCAAAAGACAGGCTTTTAGCTGCGGGTGTAAAAGAGGTTATACTTCAAGCTTCGAATAAAGTTGAAGTATTTGAAGACTTAAAGAAGAAATACAACTTTACCGATAAGGAGACCTTATATATGGGGGATGATATTCCAGATTATAAACTCATGAAAAAAGTTGGCGTCGCTACTTGTCCACAAGACGCTGCTGTAGAAATAAAGAGTATTTCACATTACCAATCTCCTTACAAAGGAGGACACCACTGTGTTCGTGATGTCATTGAACAAACATTACGCGTACAGGACAAATGGTTTAAAGCCGAAGCACACGAATGGTAATTGTCAGTACTTAACAACCTTACTCGTCCAAATTTGCTTCTCACCTTCTATCTTCACCATGTACATTCCTGGCGTTAAATCTAACAATGAAAGAGTAGGACCAAGTTCTCCTCTCATCAATACTTGCCCCTTAAAATCAAGTAATTGATAATTCATCCCTTGAACTTTTTCAGGAAAATTAACTACATCACTTGTTGGATTTGGATGAACAGCAAGTATTGCTATTTTTTCTTGACTTAATCCTACAAAGTCTAAACCGGTATCAGCATTAGCAATCGCTTCATCATTTGGCCCTATTCGAGCAATCATCACATCCGTTCCTAACGAATGACTATGCTCCACATCACTTACCGTTCCTACTAGAACAATCCCACCATCATTTGCAACTATCATTTGATTGATAACATCATCATCAAAAGCTGAAAAAGCTCTACCTGCGCCATTATAATTTGTGTATGTATCAAATTTCAATGTAAACGCATCATCTCCTCCAGCAAATGGATTAAGAACCTCCCCATGTGACCGCATAGCTATGTATACGCCATACATTTCCCTAATAGCTATTGCAGTATTCATAGACGCCCCATCATAATTATCTTTGAAGTGCGCATAATAAAAGCCTGTATTAGAACCTTTAGCATACCACATATCAAAATAATCTTCTGCCTCATTGTAGATTCCTCCTACTATGAAGATCTCATTATCAAAAACTTCAACATCTCGAACAGTTGTAATACTACTTTGATCATAAAACTCTAACCATTCCTGAGTTCCATCTATATGAAACCCTGCAATCATTCCTTTTAAAACGCCCGCATCACCTAAATCTCCCCCAACCACAAACTGAGTACTCGATAATAAATCTACAGCATACGCGACATCATCATTAGGCGTTTGTATTGTTTTTGTCCAAACGGTATCTCCCAAAGCATCTGTTCGCACCAAAAACATATCTATACCATCAGTTGTAGAACCCTCCGTGTGACCAACAAGTATCAATCCACCATCAGCCAATAGTTTAGCATCATATAAACGCTCCCAATTTGGACCTCCATACGTTTTTTCCCAAATTAGCTCACCTTCCTCATCTGTTTTATAAACCACGAAGTCAAAATCCCCCCCTAAAGTTGAACCCGTATACCCTGCAATAAAGAAACCATCACCAGGTACATGGATTACTCGAACACCAATATCATCTCCTGAACCTCCGTAGTCTTTGGTCCAAAGATGATTCCCTAACGTATCCACTAGCATTAAAAAAGCTTGTCCTGAGTTGTTATCGAATCCTCCAGAGCTTCCCGTTATTGCATAATTTGAATTTGATAATTGCGTTAAACCATTCCCTTGATCAAAAGGTCCTGTTGTATATTTTTTATAAAAAGCATTTTGTGTACTTCCAAAAAATGGAAGTACACAAAACAGTATCAAAGTAATTTTCTTTAGATTTTCCATGCTAATCGTATTAATCCTGAGTGTCCATACTGACTCTTTAAAAATGCTCCTAGTAAATCTTCGGTTCCAAGTCCAATTATGATGTTTTTCATACTGTAATTAGCATAAAACCCTAGTCTGAAATTACCATAACCACCAAACGAACCTTGTGCTCCAATTGAAAATTGACTTACGGGTTGATAATGAACACCAACATATAATAGTGGCTTATAAATACTGTTAGTATACATTCTTACTCCAAAAAACGACTGTATTTTTTTTGATGTATTCGCAGAAACCACCTTCCCTACTTGAAGAAAACCCGGTAATAACTTAAAAGAAGAACTTGTTGATTCAACAACATTCAGCGTATCTTTTAAGGAGGGGAAATCACCACTATTCACTAGGTCATTCACATTAAAACCCGTGTAAGTTTGCTCTGTATCAATATTTATATAATCTGAATTATACACTTGGTATCCTCCAATATTTCTTCCAACTACACTGATATTACCATTAAACTTCTCCGACATGTTAAACGGAATATTAAAATCAAAATTCAAAGCTGCTCCTAACCCTTTAAAAAAAGCTTGAGAATTTGCCATCATCGCTTCACCTTCAATTCTCAAATCTACCTGATTTCCTGTCTCACTAAAAGCAATACTTCCTCTATTTATATCCAATTGAAAAAACTGTTGAGGTAAAATAGCATTAAGTGTAATAAATGATTTTGTTTTTCGATCATGGATTCCTCCACCTATACTTAAGAATTGCTCATAACGAGCTGAGGTATTTCCGAAGCTTGCATTATCTCCTAAAAACGGAGTGTTTCCTATAAAAACAAGTCCAAATAAGTCATCAGAATATTCTCCTGAGAGATGCGCTTCGCTTGAGAAGTTTACCATCCAGCTTAAATTAGGTTTTGACTTAAAAACTTGATGCGGAGCTCGATATTCAGCACCGATTCTGAACCCCCCACCTATTCTGTTATAATCGTTTTGATTTTCATAAGCTTCCTGACTTAAATCATCATTGATTTCACCTCCAAAAATGAATTTCCTTGTCACATCATTTGACAAACTACTACCATGGTTAAAAACATTCCCAACAATATTAACCTGATGGTTACTTAATGTAGAATCATACATTATAGGCAGCAATTCCTGACTATAAATCGTTCCTGTAAAAAAGAATAGGATAGCAACAATTTTAATCCGACCTAAAATCATAAACTTGCTTTTAATTTTAATTGACTAGAGAGCAAAAACTTGAACGCTGCATTTGCATATACAGTATTACCGCTAAAAACAGTACTTACAAACTTCGCTCTAACTAAAATATATTTAGCTTCTATTAACTGTCCAGCAGTTTCTTCATCCAACACAAACTCAATTGTTTCTTCAACTGGAATGTGCTCATTTAGACTCAGGTTTGTTTCAGCAGGTGTGACCCTACCAGCCGACAACAATTCCTTAATGCTGTTTTTATTCTTATCTAACAACGTTAATGTAACCTCTACACCATATGGAAATGTATTTGTTGATTTAAGTACAAAGCTTCCTGATTCAACTTTTAATAATTTATTGTCATTTTTAAAATCGATTGCAAAAGTATCTTGAAGAATGAGATCATTAGCACCTATCAATAATGGAAAATCTGCTTCCAAGCCAACCTCAACTTTACTTTGAGGGTAAATAACGTCGTTACCACTCGATGAACTTCCATAAGGATTAATCTCAACAGAATAACCTATTCGGTATGTATTTCCAATGTTTTCAAGAAAACCCGTCATATTCCCACTTGAATTGTTGAATGAGAAAATCAATTCAGAAGGCGTTAGACCTTGCCAAGCTCCTTCTGCTGGACTTAAGTTTAAAACTTGATTAAAGTTTGGGTGACTCAACCCTACTTTTATGTTGTTATAGTTAATACTTTCAAATAATGTGATACGACCTTGAGCCCTAGCTTTTATTCCATTTTTAATAATCAAATCTAAGTTTACATCCTCAACTTTAATTGCACCACCCATTATCCCCTTTAGTTCCTCAATAGTAACAATAGTTGTATCAGAGAACACAGAATTTCCAAAATATCCTTTAGCATAATCAACCACCATGTTTTCAAAATCAACATTCACATTAAACTTGTCTTGAGAGGTAATAGTGACAGTAGGTCCGTTTGGATCTGTTTTAACATTCATTTTAGACATTAATCGATTGTATAAATTCCCATTAGTTCCTCTCATATCAATTAAATAGCCTGATAAATCTAATATTAAATTACCAACTCCAGGATTCGCCTGTGTACCTCCATCCACAATCTGTGTATGAGAAAATTCAACGCCATCCTTAACAACGCCAGGCAAGGAAATCGTAAATATACCTTTAGTAGAAACAGGATTTTCGATACGAATTTTTGCATATCCATTCTTGACCCTCGCTTCACTCAATGTTACATCATCGAATGAAAAATTATGTTCTTTCACTTCATCAATAAAAGTAAACCCAGGAGCTAATTGCAATGATGCGACTGAAATAGAGAAAGATTGAACTACAGAAGTGTCAGGAATTTTAATTAAATCTTTTAAATCGAGGTTAAACAACGTTCGATTAGCTATTACCTGTATTGAGTTATCAGAATTAATTGCTAAAGTCGAATCGTTGACATAGTCTTTAATCAACAATGAGTCATTAACTATAGGAACAACCCAATCACTCGTCCAACTGGCCTTATTATTTCGACAACTCATTGCACTTAATGCTACTGCAATAAGTATAAGTATGTTTTTATTCATATAGTTTATCATTACTTTCATTAACGAGAATATATAGAAATCGTTGGTTTTGTAACAGTTTAATTATTTACAAGTCAACAAAACAAAGACATCTATAAAATTAATTAAAAACAATTCATTAGAGGTATTTTCGCCGAAATAATAAATTAAAATTAATATTGACCAAATATTAAGTAAACCATGTTATTTTTGAAAAATAAAGAAATTTAAAAAATGGATTACATAACTTATATCATTGTAGCTTTAATTCCAGCATTGGCAGTTGTCTTTGTTGTTTATACTTTCATTAAGAAAAGCAATGAAAAGGAACTCACTAACATGAGTATCCAACTTAAACAAGAGCGTCAAAAGTTTTTTCTTGAACCGAGAGCTGATGCTTACCAGAGGGTTGTATTATTATTAGAGAGAATTAATCCGCATAGTTTAATTATGAGATTACATAACACCAATAAGAGCGCTTTAAGTTTCCAAACTGAAATACTGAACAACATCCGAAATGAATTCGATCACAATGTTGCACAACAAATCTTCATTTCAAATTCATCATGGGAGATAGTTAAAAAAAGCAAAGAAGAAACCATAAAAATCATAAATGTAGCTGCTCAGCAACTAGATGAAAACGCTACAGCAACAGACTTAAGTGCTAAAGTTTTTGAAATAATTGGCAATCTAGATGAACTCCCTACTGAAATAGCTATAAAAGTATTGAAAGAAGAGTTTCAAAGGTTATTTTAACACTTTCAACACAAACAATCTGAGGATTTATTTGTATTATTGGTATAAACTAAGATTATGCGATTTATATATGCTTTTGTTATCTTTTCTTTCTTTTTCACAAGTGTAGGTCACGCTCAAGAAAAGCGCGAGTTAATTCAATTCTCTGGTGTTTTAGTTTCAGCAGACAGTCTAGATCAAGTATCATACGCTTCTGTTGTAGATAAAACTACAGGAAAAGGAACCATGTCTGATTACTATGGTTACTTCAGTTTTGTAACTCGCCCTGGAGATACTATTTTATTCAATGCTTTTGGATTTAAAACAAGTTCTTATATCGTTCCTGATTCTTTAAAAGAAATTCGTTATTCTATCATTCACGTAATGACTCCTGACACCCTACTTCTTCCAGAGGTTGATATTTACCCTTGGCCATCAAGAGAAGAATTTGCACGTGCGTTTGTAGAAATGAATCCATATGACGATGCATTAAGAAGAGCACAGAGACAATTATCAGGTGAAAGCCTAGCATTTGTTGCTGCTCGTGTACCTACTGACGGAAGTCTATCATACAACTGGCAAACACAACAACGTCAAACGCAATTATACACACAGGGACAAACACCTATGAATAACTTATTGAATCCGGCAGCTTGGAGCAAGTTCATTGACTCATGGAGAAGCGGTGAATTACAAAGAAAATAATCCCTATCAAAGAGTGTCTCCTTGTTCTGTCAAGATTTTTAAATTGAAGAAATTTACAATTGGATTTTATATCGCTTGAAGAAAGCCTCCCAGTTCCAAAGAAAATTCCTCATAATTTCATCCATTCTCTTTAAAAACAAAGGATTTGGAGAATCCATAGTCTTAAAGTAATCGTCCTGACAAGCGTTTAACCTGTATTTATAAAACATAGCTTTAGACATACTATACAGAACTATTTTTGAGGGGTGGTTAACTCGATTCATAAAATTTGAGTACTCATTAAAATGAGACCTAAACTCACTCTCCTCCATCCCTAAAGAATCTGCAAGGCGCTGAAATATTAATGGTTCTAAATTATTTTGTTGCTTGGAGGAAAAGGAATCACCCAACGACCTTATATTTCCAACAATTACAATCATAGTAAAATGACCATCAGCTACTTTTGACAAATCTGGTCTATGAACAAATGCAGGATCCTCTTCCATTATTAACCTAACTTCTTCAAAGCCTTTATCGACAACTTCAAGAATACCATTCACAAAAACATTTGCAAGCTGTTCATCCGAAACCTTCTTTTTAAAAATTGCACTAAGCATATTGACAATTAGATATTAATACCTTGCAAAGGTAAGCATCAAGAGAGAGGGCTTTACAAACAAAAAAACAACTTTTTCAACAAGATTATCAACAGCCAAAGTATATCCAAAACAAACGAACTCATCTTAACCAATATTTTATGATACTAGACTGAAAAAAAATGCTTATTATTATACATTAGATACTGAAGAATGAAATTGTTAGACTATTGCAAAACCGGAGTTTTCTACTAATTTTGTTTACACAAAAAACTAAAACTTTTTATGAGCTCACAACGAAAAATTAATCTACTTTTCTTTTTAGTTATCTTTGGGTTTATTGTAACATTAATTTCAATTTCATTAAGAGATGAAGACGTATCAATCAGTACTCAACAAAACAATCATAAGCAGCTTAAATTAATAGAGATTAAGTCTCAAACAACAAATAGTCAAGAAAATTTCACGGGTATTATAAACGCCGAAATAGAGACGGATGTGATCATGAAAGTAAGTGGTAAAATTGATAATGACAATCGTTTGTTAAATCCGGGATCAACTTTCAAAAAAAATGATATTCTAATTAAAGTCGATAGAATTGCGGTTCTGTACGACTTACTCATAAACAGGCTGAACTTCAAAAAAATTATTCAGAAATATCTTCCTGAAATCTCAAATCAATTCCCAACCGAACAAAAGAAATGGCAGGAATTTGAAAAAAGTATTATACGAACCCTACCACTTCCAGACCTTCCGAAAGCATCTTCAGAAAAAGAAGAGTCCTTAATAACCAAACTAAATATTTACAATTTGTATTATGAGATTAAGAGACTTGAACAAAAATCACAAGACTATATATATGTTGCTCCATTCGATGGTTTTATAACAGAAAGTAATATTGCTCCAAACTCAATGGTTAAAAGGAACAAAGTTTTAATGCGCCTTTCAAAAAGTAATTCACTTCAGGTGACTTCTCATATCCCATTAAACTCTTTAAAGTCATTTCAAAATGCAAAAGAAGTATACTTTGTCAATTTAAAAAAAGACACCATTGCAACAGGGAGATTTAAAAGAATTGGTACAACACTTTCTGACTCCTCTAAAGTAGAGGTGTTTTTCTCATTATCCGTAAAAGATAATTTACTCAAAAACTCATCTGTGCAAATTTTATTACCCAAAAACAATACTTATAAACGCATTGCACTTCCTAAGTCAGCAATCCTAAAAAACAGTGTATATCTTTTCTCGGACAATAAAATCATTGAGGCTTCTGTAAAAGTGATTGATAACACAAAAGACTCTGTTTACGTAACAGGGCTACCCAATCATTGCTTTGTAATTTCAGAAGCAGCTTCTGTTGACTGACAAATAAAAAGCTCACCTTGATAGATGAGCTTTGCTATATTAAAAATTAAAAACTTGAAATCTCCTTAAGAAAGTGGAGTCACTAGATTGTGCTTTTCAATAAGTTTCCTTATATTAATTAAGGCGTACCTCATCCTACCTAAAGCTGTATTAATACTCACATTTTCTTTCTTGGCAATATCCTTAAACGACATTTCTTTAAAAATTCTCATATTTAATATGTCACGCTGAGAATCAGGCAAATAATCAATCAACTCTACCATTTGACTAACTAGCTCACTATAGATTATATCATCTTCAACATTATTATCTTGCACTTCTAACAAATCAAATATTGTATAATCTTCAGATCTTGAACTCGATTCAGAAATCAATCTAACCTTATTTGTTTTCCTAAAATGATCAATCATTAAGTTGTGAGCAATTCTCATTGCCCATGGTAAAAATTTACCCTCCTCATTATAGTTACCTTTTTTCAAGGTATTGATAATTTTTATAAAAGTTTCTTGGAAAATGTCTTGTGATAAAGCCTCATCACGAATCTTCATTAAGATATAATTAAATATTTTACTTTTATGTCGATTCAATAAAACCTCAAAGGCTTTTTCTTGCCCATCAGTATACATTGCTACCAATTCTTTATCTTCAAGTTTAGATAAGTTCATAATTACTCAGTTTAGAGATTAACTACTATTAAAATGTAATTCTTTTGTTTAGAGTAAAAATGTTTCTATAAGCAATGGGTTTTAGTATTGTTATTTATAATTATCAAATATAAAGATTTATTTTCAAATAACAAAAGTCGTACCCAAAAACAATCTTACACCTTTATATACGTTTAAACAAAATAAAGGGTTGGAAAAATATCGTTTTTTATACTCGAACCGAGAACGATCTTCTAGTTACTTTAAACAATAACCAAAGCGCAAAAAAAAGCAGCTTTAATATGACAATTAACAAAACTTTAGCATAACATAACTTTAACCTCAGTACAAACTAAAATCCCCTCTCTCTTCCCCCCAAATATAACACGATTAGCTTTCAAAGGACTTTAAGACAAATCACTCGACAAACCGACAAATATATCCACCTAACACACATATTCTTTAGACAAAAAAGAAAAGAATACTTGTGTATTAAAATGATATGACATACTTTTGTCAAAACAAATTAATTTAACTAAATGAAAAAACAAATTTTTCTTGCAACAGCTACAGTATTAGCCCTTGCATTTACTTCATGTAAGAAATATGAAGCCTCAGCACCTCTTAACATCTCAAGCTTACCAACAGTAACAATTGAGGGTAAACTTTTAGCCGAACTAGATGAAACACAAAACGGTTTTGAAACAGTGCCAGCTGGCGTTAAGGTTATGGTATCAGTAGCTATGGATGAATACAATCCTAACAATTCAACTAACGACTACCATAACATTACAGCTATGACTGATGCTAACGGTAACTTTTCTATAAAAGTTCCTGTAACAGCTAGCGGTGTTGATGCGTATCTTTCTTTCGGGAAATTCAAGCACAACAAAAAATACGTAGAGATTGATGGAGAAGAGTTAATAGTAGAAACTCAATATGAATTAAACAGTCTAACATTATATGATCTAGGTTCAGATGCATATGAGGAAAGTATTGAATTGGATGATTTGATATATTCTGAGTTAACGACCAATCCAAACGCTAACACATTTGTTCCTGAGACAACTGTAATGTATGGAGGTACTTTAACTTACCGTGCAGAACGTAGAAACGGAGTTCTTGGTGATACAATTATCAACTTACCTGTTCCAGCCGGAACAACATTATTGGTTGAGATTGAAGCACAAGACAAGTTCGGTAGAGAGTACTTTGAAGTAAAAACAATTAAAACAACTGCTGGAGGTAAATATGAAATTGAAGTTCCTGTAGATAAATATGGAGAAACTCGAATTTGGATATTTAGCGAAGAAATTCTACAGTTTGAAGACGTTATAGATAACGAAAGATTTTTATTTGAATACACGCTTAACATTAACAGTACGAAAGTATACTTTGTAGATTCTCCAAACAATGACTACTTATATACGCAAGGCGCACTGATTCAACAAATAGATTAATCTCTATAACTTTATTAAATAATTATTAAATAAATGAAAATGAGAAGATTAATTATATTATGTGTATCAGCAATGTTCGTAGCACCAACAATGTTCGGACAAGAGGATAAAGATTTTTCATATCTATTTCCTAAACAAGGTCAATTTTCTATAGGTATGGATATGGCCAACGTTATTAAATTTGTTGGGAATAGCTTTAGCTCAAACGGAACTCAAACTCCGAATTACAGCATGGTTACTCCTTCATCTACAGGAGTGTTGATTAACCCAATTCTTTACGGAAGGTATTTCTTAGCTGACAATATCGCGATAAGAGCTCGTTTAGGTATCCAAGTAGACAATACAACTACACGTTATTTTGTTTATGACGACATTTCTAACATTGGAAATCCTTTTAACGACAACTATTTGACTTATGACAAAACTGTTGACGAAAGAAAGTTACGCAACAGTCAATATGAATTAGGTATCGGAATGGAGTTAAGAAAAAACCTATGGAGAATTCAAGGTTATGCAGGTGCAGAACTATTTGGTTCGATCGGGTACAATCGTGAATACTACACTTATGGAAACGCTATGAGCGCAACAAATCAATCTCCAACAAGTGTAAGTAACTTCAACAATGGTGCTACAGCTAGTTTAGACTATAGAGTTTTAGAAAACACCAATGGTAATTTCTACAACTATGGAGGTGGACTATATGTTGGTGCTGATTTATTTATCACCAAAAGCATATCAATCGGTGCAGAGTTTAATTTTTTCCTCTACGGCAGTTCTATTACAGAACAAATAGCGAAAGTTGAAACATACAAATTAAACAATGTGTACATTGGTGAGACACCTGTGAACCCTTCACAAAGTCGATTCGGAACAAGTTCTTTAGGAACATTAAACGTAAACATATACTTTTAATAGTATTACAATTTTAATTTTTAGAAAAGAGCTTGTTCAATCAGAACAAGCTCTTTTTTTATGCCACATTGTTTTAATGACACACAACCTATTGACAAGCTAACCTTAACAGCAACAACTCTACTAGATACTTTTCTTTGTTAATATATACAATTATAGAACTCTCTACTCTAATAATCTTTTCTTCAAAAACAGTATAAAATCAATAAGTCTTAAGTATTTTTGAGGAAATAAAATAGAAAGAAAATATGCCAGAATTATCATTTAAAGCCATTAGCATGCCTTCTTCACCAATTCGTAAATTGGTTCCCTTTTCAGAGGCGGCAAAAAGACAAGGAAAACACGTCATTCATCTAAACATAGGTCAACCCGACATAGAGACTCCAAAAACTGCTAGAGATGCAATAAAAAACACTGACATTAAAGTATTAGAGTATTCTCACTCAGCAGGCTTTGAATCTTACAGAAAAGGATTAGCAGAATATTATTCCAAAAATGATATTCATGTTACACACGATGAAATTATCGTAACTACAGGGGGGTCTGAAGCATTATTATTTGCCTTCTCTGTTGGTTTAAACCCTGGAGACGAAATCATAATTCCAGAACCATTTTACGCAAATTATAATGGTTTTGCAGCTGCAGCAGGAATAAATATCATTCCAGTAACTTCTTCAATAGAAGATGGGTTTGCACTACCTTCAATAGAAGAGTTTGAAAAAAAAATTACACCAAAAACAAAAGCGATTCTAATTTGTAACCCTGGAAACCCAACAGGATACTTATATACAAAAGAAGAGCTCGAAAAGTTAAGCGAACTAGTAAGAACACGCAAGCTATTCTTATTTGCTGATGAAGTATATAGAGAGTTTTGTTACGACGGCGCTAAACCTTTCTCTGTTATGAATCTAAAAGGAGCTGAAAAAAACGTTGTATTAATTGATTCTGTTTCTAAGCGATACTCAATGTGTGGCGCAAGAATCGGGGCGTTAATTTCAAAAAATGCTGAGTTTATGAATGGCGCTATGAAGTTTGCACAAACCAGGCTTTCTCCTCCAACATATGCTCAAGTTGCAGCTGAAGGTGCATTAAAAACTCCTCAATCCTACTTTGACGAAGTCACTAAAGAGTATGTTGCGCGACGTGACCTTATGATTAACGGCTTGAATAAGATCAAAGGAGTACGTTGTCCGATGCCTAAAGGAGCATTTTATGCGATTGCAGAATTTCCTGTAAAAGACACTGAACATTTTTGCCAATGGCTTTTAGAAGAGTTTGAATATGAAGGGAACACTGTAATGATGGCACCTCTTAGTGGATTCTATGCTACACCAGGTTTAGGAAAAAAGGAAGCTAGGATAGCCTATGTACTTGAAAAAAAGGAACTTGAAACGGCCCTAATTTGTCTTGAAAAAGCACTAGAAATATACCCATTCACTTCATACTAAACTACTGTATTGAATATAAAACAAAATATCAAACTTGCAGCAGACGCTGTTGTTTTCGGATATAATGAGTCAGGTCTATACCTTTTACTTATTGAACGAAAAGAAGCTGCTAGAGGTATAGCCTGGGCTGTACCTGGAGGGTTCATCGAAGATAACGAAACTCCAGAAAAAGCTGCAGTTAGAGAACTAGAAGAAGAAACGGGTATATCCGTCAACTTCATGAAACAATTCCAAACTTTTGGTGAAGTAAAAAGAGATCCCCGATTTCGAGTAGTTTCAATCGCTCATTATATATTAATGAATAAAAAGAACAGTATTCCAAAAGCCAATGATGATGCTAAAACAGCACAATGGGTTAACATGAAGGAAATACCAATCTTAGCTTTTGATCACAACGAAATGGTAAAAATTGCTTTTCATGAATTACAAAGAAGTATATCTTCTTTATCAATTGACTGTTTAAATGAAACGCCAAGTCTTGAAGAAGTGAGACTCATTTCTAAACATCTGAACAAAATTAAATTAAGATAGGCTTCAGTTTACCCAAAACAATATTAGTACAACCGTAACAAAAATGGCAGCTTTACGACTGCCATTTTTATTACAAATGAATAAAGTTTTTCTTGAAATTCTTATTGATTTTTCTCAAGAATATAATCAAGAACTTTTCTCATCAAGTGAACCCTATCTTTCCCCCTCACATTGTGTTCGTGCATAGGGTAAGGAAAGAAATCAACTTGAATTCTTAGATCTACAAACTTTTTAACCAAAGCTAAATTGTGCTGCATTACTACAACAGGATCAGAAGTCCCATGTATTAACAATAAATCACCTTTTAGGTTTTCAGCCTGATTAATTAAGCTTGTCTTTTGATACCCTTCAGCATTCTCTTCTGGAGTATCCATATAACGCTCTCCATACATAACCTCATAATACTTCCAATCTGTAACAGGACCTCCGGCGACACCAACTTTAAAGATCTCTGGTGACTTCATCATCATTGTTCCAGTCATAAAACCTCCATAACTCCATCCATGAACTGCTATTCTATTTGTATCTATAAAATCAAGACTACTTAAATAATTAACACCCTCTAATTGATCTTGATGTTCAATCACACCTAAATTACGATGAATAATGTGCTCAAAGTCAACCCCTCTATTTCCAGACCCTCTATTATCTAAAGTAAATACGATATAGCCTTGATTCGCCATCCAGTACATCCAAAGACTTGCGCCATCCAACCAACTATTAGTAATCATCTGCGCATGCGGACCTCCATAGACATAAATCAAAACCGGATATCTCTTTGAAGCGTCAAAGTCATTTGGTTTTATCATTCGAGTATATAGATCTACTCCATCTTGTGATTTTATTGACTTAATCTCTGCTTTTGAAAGTTTATAATCTGACAAGGGATTTACTGATTCAATAAAAAGCTTTTCTACATTTCCTTTAACATTAATTATAGCCGCTTTATTGGGGATGTCATGAGATGAAAACTGGTCAAAAACATACTTCCCTGCAGCATCAACAATCACACTATGCGTTCCCTCCTCTTTAGTAATTAACACCTGCTTTCCTTTAGTATTCACTTTATACAATAATGTGTTTAAAGGGTTTGGTCCGGTAGCTGTAAAGAAAATCTCTCCATGTTGCGAAGCTACAACCTCTTTCAACATAAACTTATTCTTCGTCAACTGTGATTTAAGCACTCCATCAATAGAATAGTGATATAGATTATCAAAACCATCTCGCTCACTTACCCACACAAAATCGTTGCTATTATTTGAAAGGAAATAAGCAGGTTTTTCAGGCTCTACCCAAGTATCTGCTTTTTCCTCAAACAAAGTTTTAATCAACTTTCCGTCTTTACTGTATTTTTGAAGCCAAATATGTTTTTGAGACCTCGCCACCTCTGCCAATAAAATAAATTGGTCATCTGGTGACCAACTCACATTAGTTAAGTAATTTTCCTCTCCGTTTGCTGTAGATATGAAATTAGTCTTTTTACTTTCTAAGGAATAGACTCCCAACCTTACCCTCTCACTTGCTTGACCCGCCATAGGATATTTAATTGAATTGAGACTACCTGGGTAATCTTCAATATTCAACAATGGATAATCATGAACAAAAGTTTCATCTTTTTGATAAAATGCTAGACTAGCTCCAGATGGAGACCAAAATATTCCTTGAGTAATTCCCATCTCACTTCTTGAAACCTCTTGACCAGAAACAATATTCTTATCATTATTATTGGTTACAAAAACAGGGTCAAAAGCTAGCACTGAAGAAAAAAACAAATTATTATCAATCGTATAAGCCACATTATTAAACTGGTCATCAAAAGTAATACGTTCTGCATTCTCTGGAAGTTCTATTCTAGTACCTTTCTTATCTTTCAATTCATAGGTCAAAACAACATTTCGATGGTTTAAGACAATCGTGTTTTCATCCTTCCACTTAATTCCAGCGAAGTAATTAAACTCAGCATCTAAAACCTCATTCACCTCGCGGATATGAAGAACTTCTGACTCCTCTCCTCCTATCTCACCAACTACTAAGGTCTGATATTGTTTTAAGTAAGCATACTTATCTAAACCATTAATCCATTCAAAACCAAAAACATGATCAGGATAGAATTGTTGATACTGTCCCAGCACAGACTGCTCAAGAGTTAGCTCTTTTTGTGTTTGTCCATAAAAGACGATAAGGAAAAGGAAGAATGGAATAAGTATACTTTTAACCATAGTGTATTGATTATAATTATTTATCAAAGTTATGTAAAAAACACAAAACTATGTGTACATAACATGTTGAAAAAAGAAGATTAAAGTATAATTCCCCCCAAATAAACAGTATTAAAAAAGGAATAATTAATTGAATAGGGCATAAAAAAATAGTTATATTTATATAGATTAAATTCTACATTAAAGTAGATACTGAAATATTTTTCAATTCTTTTCAACGTCTATTTGTTATTCAAATCTTTAAGTTATATATTTGCATCCCCAAATTTTGGGATTATTGTCTTATTTTTAAAATTAAAGAAGTGGATACATTAAGTTACAAAACTGTCTCTATCAATAAAGAAAACGCTGAAAAGAAGTGGTTATTGGTGGACGCAGAAGGCGAAACGCTAGGGCGTATGGCAAGTAAAGTAGCGCAATTAATCCGTGGAAAACACAAGCCAAACTTCACTCCTCATGCAGATTGTGGTGACAATGTCATCGTAATTAATGCAGAGAAAGTGAGTTTAAGCGGTAACAAGTGGGAAACGAAAACATACATTCGTCACACAGGTTTTCCAGGAGGACAGCGTTCATTAACTGCAGAGCAATTAAGAGAAAAACGTCCAGAACGTTTAGTAGAAATGGCTGTAAAGCGTATGTTACCTAAAACAAAACTAGGTAGTCAGTTATACAAAAACCTAAAGGTTGTTGTAGGTACTGAACATGATCATGCTGCACAAAAGCCAGAAACGATTAATCTTGAATCAATCAAATAGTAAGTATGGAAATTATTAACTCATTAGGAAGAAGAAAAACTTCTGTAGCGCGTGTTTATATGAAGCCTGGTAAAGGTGACATCACTGTAAATAAGCGTGATTTCAAAACATTCTTTCCAGTAGCGACATTACAAGCAAAAGTACAGCAATCATTTGCTGTTACAGAAACTACAGGTCAATACGACGTTACAGTAAATGTACATGGAGGAGGGATCAACGGTCAAGCTGAAGCAATTCGTTTAGGAATCGCTCGTGCCTTAGTTAAAGTAAATGAAGAGTACAAGCCTTTATTGAAAGAAAAAGGATTAATGACACGTGACCCAAGAATGGTTGAACGTAAGAAACCAGGTCAACCAGGAGCACGTAAGAAGTTTCAATTCTCGAAACGTTAATCTTACAATAACTTTATTTGGCGCTTGTTTAGTATCCAAGTGGCGGAGTACTTTTCGAAAGAACCCTCTGTCATTGATTACTAAAGGAACGTAAACACGAAAAAAAAATTAAAATGTCAAAAAAAGCAGAATTTAAAGAACTTTTAGATGCAGGTGTACACTTTGGTCACCTCAAAAGAAAGTGGAACCCAGCAATGGCTCCATATATATTTGATGAGCAAAAGGGTATTCACGTAATTGATTTAAATAAGACAATAGCTCATTTAGAGCAAGCTTGTTTAGCAATGAAACAAATAGCAAAATCTGGTAAAAAGATTTTATTTGTAGCAACAAAAAAGCAAGCAAAACAAATCATTGCAGACAAAGTTAAAACAATCAATATGCCTTACGTTACTGAGCGTTGGACAGGTGGAATGTTAACTAACTTCGCTACAACAAGAAAGTCTATTCGTAAGATGACGACTATTGATAAAATGCAAACAGACGGAACGTGGGATACGCTTTCAAAACGTGAGCGTTTATTCATTACAAGACAACGTGAGAAACTAGAAAAGAACTTTGGTTCTATTGCTGACATGACTCGTCAGCCAGCAGCTGTTTTCATCGTAGACGTAATGAAGGAAAACATTGCTTTAAAAGAAGCAGTTCGTTTGGGAATTACAACCTTTGCAATGGTTGATACAAACTCAAACCCAAAATTAGTTGACTTCCCAATTCCAGCAAATGATGATGCTACAAAATCTGTTGCAATCATAATGGAATATGTTGTCTCTGCAATTCAGGAAGGATTAGAAGAGCGCAAGACTGCAAAATCTAAGCAAGAAGCAGACAAGAAAGCAGAGGAAACTAAGAAACAGGAAGACAAAAAGAAGGCTGACGAAGAAAAAGCAGCTAAAAAAGAAGCTTCTAAAGAAGTAAAAGTTGAAGCTAAAGCTGAGGTTAAAACTGAGGAAAAAGCTGAAGACAAATCAGAATAATAATTTTTTGTAATATATAGATATTATGGCAATTACAGCTAGTCAAGTAAATGACTTAAGAAAACAGACAGGTGCAGGAATGATGGACTGCAAAAAAGCTTTAGTTGAAGCTGATGGTGATATGGAGAAAGCAGTTGATTTTTTACGTAAAAAAGGTCAAAAAGTTGCTGCTAAGAGAGGTGATAACGAAGCAAAGGAAGGTCTTATATATGCAGAGTCAAACGGAGAAGTAGGATACATTATTCAACTTAACTGTGAAACTGACTTTGTTGCTAAGAACGAAGGATTCCAAAATTTCGTAAAGTCTATTTTAGAAATAGGTATCAAAAACGATGTGTCTTCTGTTGAGGAATTGAAATCATTAAAGTACGACGAAAAACTAACTGTTGATGAGAAAATAGTTGAGCAAATCGGTGTTATTGGTGAGAAATTAGAACTATCTAATTTTGCCAAAACAGCAGCAAATTCAGTTATAGCTTATAATCACCCAGGTAATCAATTGGCTGCTTTGGTTGGATTTAACAAAGCTGGAGAAGCTATTGAGGAAGCAGGAAGACAAGTAGCAATGCAAGTTGCTGCAATGAATCCATTAGCCTTAAAAAAGGAAGGTATTTCTCAAGAAGTAATTGATCGTGAATTAGAAGTTGGAAAAGCTCAAGCAATTGAAGAAGGAAAACCAGCTGATTTAGCAGATAAAATTGCTCAAGGAAGATTAAATAAATTTTTCAAAGAGAATACATTATTAAGTCAAGACTTTGTTCGTGACAATAAGTTAACAGTTGAAAAATTCCTTAACTCAGTAGAATCTGGTTTAACAGTTACAGAGTTTAAACGCTTTTCATTAAGCTAATCAATATTTAAAACTAAAAAAGAGAGAACATTGTTTCTCTCTTTTTTTTGTCTTATTTTGCGTGAAAATTATAAACGAATAACGATTCTGAAAAATGAAGTATAAAAGGGTTCTGTTGAAATTAAGTGGAGAGTCACTTATGGGAGATAAACAATTTGGAATTGATAATGCCAGATTAACTAAATATGCAGAACAAATCAAGGAGATTACAGACTTAGGTGTGGAATTAGGTATCGTGATTGGTGGAGGGAATATATTTAGAGGAGTACAAGCTGAGGAAGGCGGAATGGATAGAACTCATGGGGACTACATGGGAATGTTGGCTACTATGATTAATGCTATGGCATTACAATCAGCATTAGAAACTGCAGGTATCGATTCTCGTCTTTTGTCCGCTATCGAAATGAAAGAGATTGCAGAACCATATGTAAGGAGAAGAGCTGTACGCCATTTAGAGAAAGGTAGAGTTGTTATTTTTGGTGCTGGAACTGGTAACCCCTATTTTACAACTGATTCTGCTGCTTCATTACGTGCAATTGAAATTAACGCTGACGTAATTATCAAAGGGACAAGAGTAGATGGAGTCTACACAAAAGACCCTGAAAAAGATCCAACTGCAGAGAAGTATGAAACCATTTCATTTGATGATGTTTATTCTAACGGATTAAATGTTATGGATATGACAGCATTTACACTCTGTAAAGAAAATGACTTGCCCATTATTGTATTTAACATAAACATAGAAGGTAATCTTAAACGAATTATATTAGGAGAATCTGTTGGAACTATTGTCGCTTAAAATATTCTTTATTAAATTCGCATAGATATCTCAGTGTGTTTAAATAACTAAAACAATGACAGAAGAAATTAATATGACCATAAGTGAGTTTAAGTCTGGAAATGACAAAAGCTTAAGCTTCTTAAAGTCTGAATTACGTAAAATCAGAACAGGTAAAGCTACGCCAGACATGCTTGATGGTGTAATGGTTGATTATTATGGGAGCATGACTGATCTCTCTCAAGTAGCAAATGTTGGAACTTTGGACGGGAGAACATTAACTGTTCAACCATGGGAGAAAAGTATTCTAGGTGAATGTGCTAAAGCTATTATCAATGCTAACTTAGGTTTGGCGCCTCAAGACAATGGGGAAATGCTTATCATTACAATTCCAATGCTGACTGAAGAGAGAAGAAAAGATTTAGCTAAGATTGCTAAGTCAGAAGGAGAACATGCAAAAGTAAGTATCCGTAACAATCGTAAAGACGCTATGGATTACATTAAAGAATTAAAGAATGAAGGATTGTCCGAGGATATAGCAAAATCTGCTGAAGCGGAAATTCAAGAAGTTACGAATTCTTATGTTAAAAAAATTGACGATATAATTGATGCTAAGGAAAAAGACATCATGACTATATAGTTATAGTTATTAATTCATACTTTGAAAGCTGTCTTTATTGACGGCTTTTTTTAGACCTATACTTCGATACTTCATATTGTTTTTACAGACCATCTTGATTTAATCATCAAGAATATAAAATTACTCTACACCTTCTTCAATTGGTATATTTTTTTTGAGCATCAAGACACAAATACGGAACGGCATGACATTTAAAGACAAGCCATCATTGATCATATTAAATAGATTATATATATAAATTTGTTAGCTATTCGTATATAGCTGTTCAAACATTCCGAAATCAATCACCATAGAATAAGATATAATACATTAAGAAATGTAAAAAGACATAAGAAACAATACCAGAATCTTTGAGGTTTATATAAGATTTGAACAGGTATGTTTAGAAGCATAAAGTTGAGATAAAGAAAAAGCCCGATGTTTTACGATCGGGCTTTAATATATTATGAAATTGTAGCACTACATTTTAACAAACTTCGTGTTTTCAATTTGGCTTCCACTTTGAACTCTAATTAGGTAAGTACCTTGTGGTAAATCAGAAGCATTAAATTCAACTTCATTTCTACCTACATGAGCGTCTGTTTTACGAATACGCTTAACAAGTCTACCTGATATATTGTAAAACTGAATATCAAGGCTGTTACTTTCTTTCATGTCTACAATTAAAGTAGTATTATAACGAGATGGGTTTGGATAAACCTCAAGTGAGAATGATTTCTTTTTTGCTTTAGCTTCTAAAGGATCATTAGTAGAAACATTAAGGACAGCGTCAGTAGACCAAATACCTCTACCGTACGTTCCAACAAACACCTCGCCAGGAACCTTATTTCCTTCGTCCCAACTTCTCCATGCTTGACGTATTCTGTATGAAGGAACACCTTTAAATAGGTCATCCGATACATCAGTCCAAGTTGCTCCTCCGTTTTCAGACATGGCAACACCAAGATAAGTAGCAGCGAACAATATATCGCTATCATCTCTGTCAATAATCACGTCATAAAAACCAACTCCACCTTGAGAACCAACACTTGTAAGAGATGGCGTAGCTGAAGTTGCATTAGATGATCTGTAAACGTTTCCGCTAAATTGCTGAACAGCTACTACATCGTCAGGATTATTAGGATTCACTCCTACCCCTGAGAAACCACCTGTTCCAACTGTAACTTTTGTTGTAGCTGAAGCTCCATCATCAAGATGTAATTTAGATTTAAAGTTTGGATCAGAAGTGTAAACAGAGCCTAAACCAGTTAATCTATACAAATTCGAGTTTGCTGTTACATACATGTGATTAAGGTCTTTACTAAATGCAACATCTAACTGACCTGCATTTCCGATACCTTCCATCAAGCGAACCCATTGAGGATTAGAAGTCGACAAGCGAGTCGCATCACGAGTACCCCAGACTTCACCTCCATTTTTACTTGTACTGAATACAAACCAAGACTGGAATGGATCTTGAACTGTTAATGTATCCCATGCAACTCCTAAACGCATTGTGTCTCTTCCAAAAGGAATTGTTCCTGGTCTAACTGAGTTAGAACCATAGTAGAAATTATAAGGAGAAACAGACTGTACAACAACAACATCTGGTCCATTTGGAACATCAACTAGAATTGTATCACCTACTTCTGGCGGTGTATTACCTGAAGCTGATGGAAATGGTGTAAATGAATATAAACCTAAATCATAAACATTTTGAGAAGGTCCATCAACAACAGTATATTCAGTTGTTGTCAAAATCGGGTTATAATACAATGTATCATCAAACTGAATTGGGTCTGGAGTTATATAATCAATAGTGTCTCCAGTTGCACGACTAGGTACACGTACAACATCTCCAACATTATAACTTTCTCTAGGAATATAAACTACTGAATCCTCAGAATTAACATCATAGTATTCTGCTAAGTGAAACTGAGTATGGAAAGGGTGGTCAGTAGAACCTAAACCTCCTACCGCTTGGTAACCTACTAACTTAGGTACAAAAGCATTCATTGTAGCTCCTCCATCACCACTTCTATAAAAACTATTGTAATAAACACTTGTGAAAATTACATCAGGGTTAAAGAAGGAAATTTCTGCAGTAAAACCGTCTCCTCCAGACAATTGTTTAAACTCTTGATAAGATCCATTTTGATGATTGTTATAGAGTGACCCATTATCCTGAGTTCCTCCAATAACACTACCATTTCTATCATGTCCTATAGCGTAGAATTGTGTAATATTATAACCTTTATTTGCTGGATAAAAAGTAGACGCTCTATCTAAAGAGATACCAATTCCTCCATCATTACCGATATATAATCTATTATTACTATCCCATTTTAACTCGTGGTTATCAGCATGAACATACAATGGACTTGTAGGGCTTGCAAACCACACAGACAGTTTACTCCAACCTCCAGCTGGTGGATTATCAATTTGTTTTTTCCATTCATGAAGATCAATACCACCGACAATCACACGATTAACATCTGTTGGATCAAAAGAAACAACACTGTTATACGTCCCTTGGTTACGGTAGTCAATTACTCCATTATTATTATCAGCTGAAGTTGCAGCCGTATGTTTGTGCCAACTTGCTCCATTATCAAGAGTTATCCATTGTCCTTGGTTATTAGAAGAAGATGTTGCAGCATAAATAGAGTATGTTCCATCTGATTTTTTAGTAGAGATTGCATATTCTATACGACCAAAACCTGATTGTGTGATCAACCCAGAACTAGGGTTTGAAGCAGAAACCTTTTCAAAAGTTTGCCCCCAGTCTGTAGAAAACCAAGTTTCATTACTTCCTGAAGCAACAACAATCGCTTTTCCGTCCATAGCATACGCTAATGTTTTAGCTCCACTAGTTCCTCCGTAAGAAGAAACATCTTTAACAGTTCCACCAAAAGTATACTCTTTCAATCCTGAAGAATGTGTAAAATAAACAATTGGGCTATGTTTTGTTGCAGCTACACGATTAATTCTAGTATAAGATGCTGTTCCAGGAACAATCTGCCAAGTTTCACCACCATCAGGTGTAACAAACAGACCTTCTCCACCCCAAGCTTCATCATTAGAACCTGTTGCTACATATACGTTTCCTGCAGCATCTTGTGCAATTGACGAAATAAACTGTCCACCTGGGAAGTTTGCAACTCGGCTCCAGTAATTTGCTCCATTTGTAGATTTAAATAAACCTCCTGAAACACCTCCTGACCATATAATATTTTCACTGGTATGGTCTACATGAATAGCTCTAGTTCTTCCTCCAATATTATCAGGTCCGTGCTCTGACCAATTGACAGTAATTGCTTTAGTTTGGTATTTCTTATAATCCCTAACTATAGAGTTTAGCTTTTTTGCTTCAATAACCTCACCTGTTTCAACATCAATCATTGTTGAATTCACCCATTCTCTAAAGCCATTTGCACCTGCTACAGTTGCTAACGACCCTCTATCTTGAGTATATTGTGCACCTTTCTTTTTTTCCAAGTTATTAGATACAACAAGTGTAGTCGTCAAAATCGCCGCCACTCCAATACCTCCAAGGATTAATTTACTTCGCTTCATATTCATTTTAATACATTCGGTTTCACATCATTTACAAGCTGCTAAAATAAGCAAAATAAACATATATTTATAACTTATTAACAGCATTTTTTTCTTTCATAAAAATATAACACTAATTCAACTTAATAAAATGAATAGCATCAAATACTTTTAAATAATATACAACTCTAATCTTCGCTATCTATGACCATATCAAAAATATGTCTTTCGGCATGATAAGACGACCTTACTAAAGGTCCAGACTCAACATATTTGAATCCCATTTCTATACCCTTCTTTTTATATTCATCAAAACGTTCCGGCGTAACAAACTCAGCTACAGGAAGGTGTTTCGGAGTAGGCTGAAGATACTGTCCTAGCGTGATAATATCAGTACCCACTGCACGTAAGTCCTCCATAGTTTCAAGTACCTCCTCGTGTGTTTCACCTAGACCTAACATTATTCCAGATTTTGTACGCATTCCAGCTTTCTTAATTCTAAATAAAGCCTCTAAACTTCTATCATATTTAGCTTGAATTCGAACTTCCTTTGTAAGTCTCCTCACTGTTTCTACGTTATGAGAAACAATTTCGGGAGCAATATCTGTCACCAACTTTAAGTTCTCCCATTTCCCAGCAAAATCAGGCAATAAAGTCTCTAAAGTTGTACCTGGCGATTGTTTTCTAATTGCACGAATAGTTTGAACCCAAATATTAGCTCCTCCATCCTTTAGGTCATCCCTATCAACAGAAGTTATCACTGCATGCTTTACCCCCATTAACTTTACAGAATTAGCTACACGTCCAGGTTCAAAAACATCCACTTCCTCCGGCCGTCCCGTTTGCACAGCACAAAAACCACACGAACGCGTACAAATATTTCCTAAGATCATAAATGTAGCCGTACCCTCTCCCCAACACTCTCCCATGTTTGGACAGCTTCCACTCTCACAAATGGTGTGCAACTTATGCTCATCAACTAGTTTTCTTACATTTCTATAAGACTCTCCGGTGGGTAATTTAACACGCAGCCATTTTGGCTTCTGTATTTTTGTTGGCTTAACCTCTTTAATTACTGACATAGCAATATTTTAAAATTATACACTTCCAATTATTAATAATGATAACGCATACATTATCGCATTGAAGTGAAAAAACACTATTTTTGTATCAATTAAATTCTCTTGCAAATTTAGTAAATATTAAAGACTATGAAAACAATAAGTTCAACCTATATCGGAGATTTAAGAATTTCCTCAACACATATCAAATCTGGAAGCATCTTAGAAACAGACGCACCTCTTGATAACAATGGAAAAGGAACTCGTTTCTCTCCCACAGATTTATTGGCTACAGCCTACCTTAATTGTATGATTACTCTTATAGGAATTTATTGTGATCAAAATGGCGTGACTTTTGAGCAATGCGAAGGACAGGTTGAGAAAATAATGATAGATTCTCCAAGAAGGGTTGGAGGTTTAAATATTATTCTAGACCTCAGAAGCAATACTTGGAATGACAAAGAAAAAAGACGCGTTGAAAATGCAGCTAAAACTTGTCCTGTCGCTAAGAGTGTTTCTCCAGAAATAAAAGTAAACATACAGTTCTTATATTCATAAATAATAAGCCCCAATAAAATGCGTGTACTAAAACTTATTTTTCTCTCAATATTTTCGCTATCAGGAATTGTAAATGCACAGAAAAGTGATTTTACATTAAAAGACTTTCATACCTATAATCTAAATTTAGATGAACAGGTTTTAAAACACTTTAATCGTTTATCAGACGGAGAAAAAGTAGCGCAATTGATTATGCCAGCTATTGGTCCATACGGACAAACAGAAACTACAATAGACCAGTTGGTGAAAGATAAAAAAATAGGAGGTTTACTTCTCTTAAATGGAGAGAAAGCAGAATTCACTAAATGGGTAAAAAAATATAACGACTGGAATCTTGAAGCAAAAACACTTCCTTTTCTATACAGTGCCGATGCTGAAGCAAGCTTAGTCAATAGGAAGATTAAAAACTCTACACCTGTCAAAAAAGCAAATAAACTAGAGACTATAAACGAAGTAAAAGAAGTTGCTGCAACAATTTCAAAAGACCTTAATGAGATTGGAATCAATTACAATTTCGCACCTGTAGTTGACATGTCACCAAACACAACAGTTGGTTGGAGAAGCTTTGGTCATGTCCCGGACAGTGTTATCCCATGGTCGGATGCTTTTATTCAAGAAACACAAAAGCACAATATTATTGCAACTGCAAAACACTTTCCAGGTCACGGCTATGTTGAGGGAGATACCCATAAAAAACTAGTTTATATCAAAGGAGAAATGAAAGAGTTAAAAAACTACCCTCCTCTAATTGAAAATGGTGTAATAAGCATAATGATTGCGCACATAGCAGTTGAGAACGGTACTCAATACGATACAAAAGGACTTCCGTCTTCTATTTCAAAAGAAATCGTAACAGACTTACTGAGAGACAGTTTGAAATTTCAAGGATTAATTGTAACAGATGCTATGAATATGTTAGGAGTTTCTACCATTGAAGGAGCAGACGTTAAAGCTATTGAAGCTGGTGTAGATATTTTACTTATGCCATTAAATGCAGCCAAAGCTCATGCTGAAATATTAGCAAAATATAAAACAGACGCTGCGTTTAAACTAAAGGTTGACAGAGCTTGCAAAAGAGTCATACGAGCTAAGTTATGTACGGAAGGTGATTTGTTTCCAAACTAGTTAAGCTTTACAGTTAAAGTTTAAACACTATATAGCAATCATCGCTAGACCAACGCCTAGCAACAAACTTATTAGTTTTATAAAATTGAATTTATGGTTTTCACTAGATTCAAAAATAATCGTTGTAGAAATATGTAAAAACATACCCACAACAACAGCTAAAATAATTTCTAGATTAAAGAATTCATTTTTCGCTCCGTAATGTCCAACGAGCATTCCTAAGGGTGACATTAATGCAAATATACCTAGAACGATCCATGCTTTTTTTATTTTAAAACCAGAAGCCAGCAATAAAGTCATAAGGGCTATAGCAACAGGAATCTTATGCAAAACGATTCCTAACAAGAGTCCCTGAACTCCTTGTCCTTCATAGTGATGATGATGACCTGCATGAGCAATGCTATTCTCACCTACCTCTCCTAGAAACTCAGCTGCAAGCGGCATTCCTTCGAAGAACGAATGAATACTTAGGGCTATAAATAAGGACCAAGGGATAGTTCCGCTAGTATCCTTCGCGTGAATATGACCATGCTCTATACCCCCAGAAAAATATTCTAAAAATAGTTGGACTAAAAATCCAAGGAGGATATAATAACCGACTCCTTCAGATCCATGCGCATAAATTTCAGGTATAAAATGAATAAAAGCAATTGCCAAAAGGAAACCTCCACTTAATGAAAGGAGAACTTTAATCAGCTTTCCGCGATTTAAATTTTGTAAAAAAACGACTATTCCTCCTCCAACTAGCACTGCACTAATTAAAAGAATTACTCCCCATATCAATGTCATTTTTTCTTCGCTATAATTATCAAACGATCGGATGTCTCTTTACTAAATGGATTCAATGAAAAGTCTCCAAAAACATCTAAAACCTCAAAGCCGGTCTTTTCCAACAGCATTTCAAACTCTTCTTTTTTAATAGCCTGAACTTTTTCTTGGAAACTAAAATCTTCACCTTGATCGGTAAAGTTTATGTTCTTATATATATGACTCCCGTCATACTCCCTTGTAATATGAAACTCTATATCATCTATAACCGTTAATTCTTCTCCAACCAAATTATTCAAAACAAAATCTGCATTCATAAAATCAATAACCACTAGTCCTTTAGGGACAAGCATAGCATTGACAGAGTTCAGCATTTTGAGATTATCTTCATAATTATCAAAATATCCAAAGCTTGTAAAAAGATTAAAAACAACATCATATGTGTTTTCTTTATAAACCGTTCGCATATCATGAACATCAAACGCTAGGGTCTCATTTTCAAAAGGCTTAGCTTCACTGATGCTATTTTCTGATAAATCCAGACCAGTTACTTTTAATCCCTTCTTATTAAGATAGACCGCATGCCTTCCTTTCCCACATGCCAAATCAAGACAATTAGCAGAACCAGGAAGCTTTAAATAATCGAGAAGGTTAGTAATAAAGCGCTCGGCCTCTTCAAAATCTCTATTTTGATATAAAATATGGTAATAAGATGTATCAAACCAAGTTTTAAACCACTCTTCTTTCTTTAATGTCATTCTTAATATTTTTTAATGCAAGCAAAGGTATTTATTATAAAACTCTTTTGCAATGATGTTGCATTAAAAAAACTTTAATTATAAAGAATATGCAATACATGGTTGTCTTTGTCGAACAAAATCATATATTTGTCATGGAAAAGTCTGAACTAAGCACGATTACATGTCTTTAAACGGTATTTATGAACTATATAAAACAATGGAGCGCGATCATACGATGCTCTCATTTAAAGGCGTAGTAACCTCTGATTTATTATCTTCAGTACTTCAAATTATGGAATCTAAGCTTGGTCATTTAGAGAAATCTACAAAGACCCGAAAAAAAGTTTACAACGTACTTGTTGAATGTCTTCAGAACTTATATCATCATAACGAAGATGCGAATATCGATGAAGAAACTGATGATGAGTATTTAGATTCAATGTTTTCTAAGTCAGCTTTACTCATGATTTCTAAAAAAGATGATTATTACGAAGTAAAAACGGGAAATTACATCGAGAGAGACAAAGCTTTAGAGTTAGAGAAGAAAATAATTGAAATAAATCTATTGAATAAAGAAGAGCTTCGTGAAATGTATAAAACTGTCTTAAATCACGGTCAATTATCAGATAAAGGAACGGCTGGTTTAGGCTTAATAGACATCGCACGAAAATCAGGGAACAAACTTGAGTACAGCTTTCTTCCAATAGATGAGAAATTTAGTTTCTTTTGTTTAAATGTTAAAATCAATTAAAAAAATGGAAAATATTAATTTAGAAGGAACACCTAAAACCCCTACAGTTAATTTTGATGCAAATGAAGGAAGATTAGAGCTGAAAGGAAGATCTATTCCAGAAAACTCAGTCGAATTTTACAACTCTCTTAATGAGTGGATTGAAAACTATGGGAAAGCTCCTCAAAAAGTTACTATTTTTGATGTAAAACTAGAGTACTTCAACACGTCTTCTTCAAAATGTATTCTTGATCTTTTCAAGCTTCTTGAAGGTATTAATGGTAAGGGTACAGAAGTTAAAGTTAACTGGTATTTTGAAGAGGACGATGAAGATATGGAGGAAGCTGGTGAAGACTACCAAGCAATTATTCCGCTTCCATTCAAAATGATTGAAGTAGAAGAGATTTAAAATTCGTGATTAGAGTAGGCTTAACTGGCGGCATTGGTTCAGGAAAATCAATCATTGGTGAAATACTAATGGTAATGGGTTTTCCTGTTTACAATTCTGACATTGAAGCTAAGTCTTTAATGGTTAACAATCAGGAATTAGTAAGTCAAGTAAAGCAGATCTTTGGAGAACAAGCTTATATAAAAGGAAGCTTGAACAGAAAGTATTTAGCTGACCAAATCTTTAGTAATCCCGATTTAAAAGAAAAACTTAACAGTATTGTTCACCCTGCTGTTCGACAAGCTTTTGAAGCTTGGTGTAGCAATCAAGCTTCGGAAATAATATTCAATGAAGCAGCTATTCTTTTTGAAACAGGGGGTTATAAAGACTTTGATTACAACATTCTGGTCACTGCTCCAGAAGAGGTAAGAATTGCACGTGTAGTAAGCAGAGATAACACTTCTATTGAAGAGGTAAAAAACAGGATCAATAGTCAGTGGAAAGACAGTGAAAAGAAAGATTTAGCTTCATTTGTTATAACGAATGACAATCATTCCTTAGTCACCTTACAAGTTGAAAAAATCATTAAAGAAATAAAAGCTACTATTTGATTTCTGTAAAATCATCAAAATGATCATCGTCATCATTCTGACGAGGTGCTTGTTTTCCACCTGATAAAAGGGTCATTAATCCCCCTGTGATTTTCATAATTACAGAAAGTAAGAAAAAGAACCCGATTACTTTAAACACGAATCCAAAGACCGGTGTATCTTCAATATTTAATATACTGTCCAGGAACCAATTTGAAATAGCGTTGTACGCCAAGTCAGGTGCAAAATAAAAGCCGGAAAAAACAAGTAACGACAATACGACTACTAGAATTTCAAACCTCAAATCAAAAGCAGGTTTTAACCTATTAACAAAATCACTCATGCCAGGAATATTTGCTTGTCCTCTGAAAGATAAAAAAGATTGTCTTTGTTGTTTTGATTGAATTTTCCCAACAAAATAGATAAGCAATATTAATCCAGCGATTAAAACATCATTTAAGAGTAAAACGCCCCCTACTTGTTGAATACAGAAAAGAAAGATGACATCTGCTAAAAACATATACCTGATTGCTTTTATTAGATAAACTTCAAATAGAAGCTTAGGACGACCACCCCTTAGAACACTAATAGCCAGCATGATTAACCACCACAAAAAATTGTAGACAGCTAAAATAACTCCTATTCTAAAAATAAAATTCAGTACTTCCACATTACAAAGTTGTAAAAATTAAATCTTTATTCAGATAAGAATACTGAAAATTCTACACACTTCTTATCTTTACAACTTAATAAAATCAAAGATGATGAAAAAAATTAGTGCTTTATTATTATTTGTGTTTTTGGGTGTTTTTACCCGTGCAGAAGAAGGTATGCTTATTCCTACACTCCTTGGAGCTTTCGAATCAGATATGAAAGCTATGGGAATGAAGATTAGTGCTGAAGATATCTATGATGCTAACAATGCTAGTATAAAAGATGCAATCATGCACTTTGGAGGCGGTTGTACCTCAGAAATAATTTCAGATAAAGGCCTTTTATTAACCAACCATCACTGTGGATTTTCTCAAATTTACTCTCACACAACCATTGAAAACAACATTGCGAAAAACGGTTTTTGGGCAATGAATCTTAAAGAAGAGCTGCAAAACCCAGGACTAACAGCTACTCGAATGGTTAAAATCGAAGATGTTACAGCTATGGTTTTGGAAGGAACCTCTGATTTATCAGGAGCAGAACTTAATCAAAAAATAATGACTAACATAGCGCTAATCAAAGCAAATGCTTTAGAAGGAACGCACTATGAAGCAGACATAAAACCATTTGATTTTGGAAACAGCTACTTCCTTTTAGTAAAAGAAACATTTAGAGATGTTCGACTAGTAGGAACTCCTCCAAAAACAGTTGGTAAATTTGGTGGAGATACTGATAATTGGGTTTGGCCAAGGCACACAGGTGATTTCGCTGTCTTTAGAATTTATACAGACGAAAACAATATTCCAGCAGACTATAACGAAAATAATAAACCTTACACTCCAATACATCACTTACCTGTTTCTATAAAGCCTAGAGAGGTAGATGAATTTACAATGGTATTTGGATTTCCAGGAACTACAGATCAACATACAATAAGCACAGAATTAGATTTTATTATCAATACGATGCGTCCAGCACAGATAAAAATGAGAGAACTTTCACTTTCAGTTATTAATGCTGCAATGAGAAAATCTGAAGAAACTGAAATCATGTATGCTTCAAAGCAAGCTAGAATAGCAAATGCTTGGAAAAAATGGATAGGTCAAGTGGAAGGATTAAAACGTGGCAATGCTGTTGAAAAGAAAGTTAACTATGAAAACAAGTACAACTCATTGGCTGAAGGAACACCTGAATGGAAAGAGGAATATGGTAGCGTCGTAAAAGCACTAAGAGATCTTTCTACAACCTATAACGCTAGTGATTTCACTTACAACATGTTTATTGAATACGCTTATGTTGGTCCTGAAATATTCAAAAGAGCGCGTGCTATTGATGAGTTGATGGAGCTTTATACACAAGGAAAAACAGAAGAGCTTTTAGCCGCAATAGAAGAACAAAAAAAAGGTCTTGAAAGCTTTTATAGTCAATACGACATTGCAATTGATAAAGAAGTATTCTTACTTCAAAGTGAGTTCTACAAAAAGACAATTGATACGAAATACCTCCCTGCTTCGTTAACTGAAAACGAGTTAAATAAGTTGCAAAGTACGATTTATGAAAAATCATTTTTAGTGGATGCAGATCGTTATAAAAAGGTTTTGAATCATTTCAACAAATTTGCAAAGAAAAAGATTCAAAATGATCCAGGCTATAAACTATTTAGTGAATTGAACACTATTTTTACAGATGAACTACTTGGAGATCTTCGCCTTTACTTCAGCACTAAAAATCAACTTATGAAGCCTTATGTTAAAGGTAAATACGAAATGTATCCAGACCACAAACACTGGGCTGATGCTAACAGCACTCTTCGTTTAAGTTATGGTAAACTGGAAGGTTCTGTTCCAAGAGATGGAATGGAGTATACGGAACATACTACTTTGGATGGAGTTATTGAAAAATACAATTCTGGTTTAGATGATTTTGATTTGTTGCCGAGAATGCTAGAACTCTATAAAGAGAAAAACTATGGTGAATATGCTCAAGACGATGAGCTATGGGTTTGCTTTACTAGTTCTAATCATACTACAGGTGGAAACTCGGGTTCTCCTGTAATTAATGGAGAAGGTCATTTAATTGGAGTTAATTTTGATAGAAGTTGGGAGAGCACAATGAGTGACTATATGTTTGATGCTTCACGTTGTAGAAACATTTCTGTTGACATACGATATATCCTTTGGATGATAGATATCTATGGAGAAGCGCCACATATTGTAAATGAAATGACGATAGTTAGACAATAATTCTTATTGATTTAAGTTAAGCATACAAACAAGATAAAAGATGGAAAAAAAGAAGTCTGAGCACAACACGAATGAATTGTTGATTTTTACCTATAAAAACAGAAAAACTTTAATTTTCACAGCACTAATTGCTGGAGTAGTTTCTGTAGTAATCTCATTATTGCTCCCTGTTTTATATCAATCTAATGCAATTGTTTTCCCAACTGCTACTAGTACTGTTTCTTTTAACCCCTTGAGTAATGCAAAGGCAAGTTCAATGGATTTTGGAGAGGAGGAAAATGCTGAACAACTGATTCAAATTTTACAATCCTCGCCTTTACGCAACAGAGTGATTAAAGAATTCGATTTAGCAAAAGTTTACAAAATTAGTCCTGAGGACAAAAGCTATCATTATAAATTAGGTAAAGAATATAATAGTCACATTCGTTTTGAACGTACTCGATTCGGATCAATTAACATTTCTGTATTAGATGAATCACCACAATTAGCTGCAGATATAGCAAACAAAATTGTTCAATTGATTGATACTGTTAAAAACGAGTTAATCAAAGAAAGAACGATGCCGGCTTTTGAGATCAACAAAAGAAAGTTAAATCAACTTCAACAGGCACAGGAAGCTTTAAATGCTGAAATGGACAGTCTTTCGCAACTTGGTGTTATCGATGCGAAATCAAGAGCAAGTTTATTCGCAGCATTAAACGAAGCTAAAACAGCTGAAGATAAAGCCTTTTTCAAGAATCAAATTGAAGTAAACCTAAAGTACGGCGCACGATATGATGCACTTTCTGATCTTCGAGAGTTCAGAATTGAAAAGATGACTGACCAAGAGGTTTCATACGAACAAGCTGAATCAGATGCTTTAGAAAGTTTTAATCATAAGTTTGTTGTTGAGTCGGCAGTTGCTTCAGATAAAAAAGCAAAACCAAAACGATTAATTATTGTTTTAATATTCACCTTTGCTGCTGTAATTCTGATGTTTATTGCGCTATTGATTAGAGATAGAATCCGAACGATTAAGCACGTAATATAGACTCAGTATAGACTTGGAATCTTTAAGAAATAACAGTTTAATATTTGGCTTTGTCCTTTTTTTCATAGGGGTAAATGCTTATTTTATTTTTCAAGATAATTATTTCTTTAATGCAGCTCCTTTAGCATTGTTAATCGCTTATGTTGCACTCTTCCATACAACGACTGCATTTTTGATTACAGCACTGCTAACTCCACTCTCAGTTAATCTAGAGGAGTTCACCCATGGAGAAATAGGATTGTTTCTACCTACAGAACCTATCTTATTTGGCTTAATGCTATTGGTCATATTTAAAGAATTAAAGACTCCCATTATTGGAAAAGAATTTTGGCAACATCCAATCACACTTTCAATCGGATTTTACATTATTTGGGTATTTCTTACATCAATTACCAGTTCGCACCCCATAGTTTCTTTTAAATATCTTTTAATGAAATTATGGTATTTGATTCCTCTTTTAATGATTGGGTTTACTGTATTTGGTAAAAAAAGTAACATCATCAAGTTTCTTTGGTTCTACACTATAGGAATGACCATTGTTATTACTTATACACTTATTCATCATGCAGGGTATAGCTTTAGAGAAAAAGAGGGACATTGGGTGATGTCACCATTCTTTAAAGACCATACTATTTACGGAGCGAGCGTTGCCATGAGTATACTGTTCATTATTGGATTGATTCTATATAAAAAACATTCAATTCAGGCTCAGTTTTTACTTGCACTTATGTTTATCATCACGCTTATTGGCTTATATTTTAGCTACACTAGAGGCGCATGGTTAAGTGTAGTATTTGCCTTTGCGGTTTGGATATTTATAAAGTACAAAGTAAAGTTCAAGTACCTCCTGACCATAGGCTTGGTGCTCCTAACCATTATTTTATTTTCATGGACCAAAATAGAAATGGAGCTTGCAAGAAATAAGCATGAACACACTACTACAAACTTTGATGAACGCTTACGATCAGCAGCAAACATATCCTCTGACGCTTCAAACCTTGAAAGGTTAAACCGTTGGGGCGCTGCATGGAATATGTTTAAAGAGCGTCCAGTTTTTGGATATGGACCAGGAACATATGCTTTTGAATATGCACCTCATCAAGACCCTGAAAAACTAACAGTTATTTCTACAAATTTCGGAAATCAAGGAAATGCGCATTCAGAGTATCTTGGTCCGTTAGCAGAAATGGGCTTATTCGGGATGTTATCTGTGCTTATTTTTGTTTCGGTCTTCTTTTATTCTGGAATTACGCTACTGATTAATATTAAAAAGTATACTCCCGAAGACAAACAGCTTTATATCTTACTTTTATGCATCATATTAGCAATGTCAACCTATTTTTTTCACGGTTTACTGAACAACTATCTTGATACAGACAAAGCTTCTGTACCTGTTTATGGAACTGCTGCAATCTTTATTGCCCAGCAAGTTAGAATGAGAAAACGGATAAAAAAAATGGTCTAGAATCAAAAAACCTGAACACTTTGTGACGATAAATATACAGTCTCAAAACATTCAGGCTTAACTCAGTTTAAGTTAGATTACTAAAGGTATTTTCCGTCCATCAAGTAATTTTCAACATAGTCTTTCACACCTTGTTCAAGTGTATGAAATCCTTTTGAATATCCTGCAGCAATCAGTTTATTCATTTTTGCTTCTGTGAAATATTGGTATTTATCTCTAATATCAGCTGGGGTATCTATATAACCAATCTCTACTTCACGATTCATAGCGTGAAAAGTATTTACAGCTAAGGATTTAAATGTTCTTGCTTTTCCAGAACCAACGTTATACAATCCACTTTCTGGTCTTGACTCCATCAAAAATGCACAAATTTCATGTACGTCTTTTACATAAATAAAATCTCTTTTCTGTTCTCCATCATCATACTTTTCATTGTGTGATCTGAATAAGTTCATCTTACCTGTTCTTAAAATCTGACGGTATGCATGGAGAATAACTGAAGCCATTCTTCCCTTATGATACTCATTCGGTCCATATACATTAAAGAACTTTAGTCCAGCCCAGAACGGAGGCTTTGTATGCTGATTTAAAACCCACTTATCAAAATCATTCTTAGAATCTCCGTAAGGATTTAAAGGCTTTAACTTCTCCACTACTCTATGATTGTCATCATAGCCATGCTCACCTAACCCATATGTTGCAGCTGAACTAGCATAAACAAGAGGAACTTTATACTGAGTAGCATATCTCCAAATATCTTTAGAATAATTTAAATTTAAGCGATCAAAGATTTCCTTATCGAACTCTGTAGTATCTGTTCTAGCTCCAATATGAAAAATAAATTTAACATCGCCTCCATTTGTTTTAAACCAATCGATAAAATCATTACGATCGATTCTTTTAGCATACTTTTTCCCTACAAGGTTATGTTCTTTATCGTCATTAGAGAAATCATCAACGATAACAATTCGTTTAATCCCCATATCGTTTAGCTTGCTCACTAAACCGCTACCTATAAATCCAGCAGCTCCTGTTACAATTATCATATTTACTTTAATTTAAGAGTTCTCATAACTTGATCACTTCACATACAAAAATAAGCATAAAAAAACCTCATGCAATTACATGGGGTTTTAAAATTATAGACTGTTCCATTGATTAATCACTTTTAAATCATAATTTATACTTGAAGTTTCAATTTACATTAATTCAATGGATCTCCAACTGCAACTGCACAATCGTGTCCTGGTTGTCCATGAGGAGGATTGATTCTTACGGGTTGATTAATTGTTGGCTTGTTAACAACAGGCATACTCGCCCCTGAAGCAGAAGGTAAAGGCTGTCCAACAGGAACTGCACAATCATGACCTGGTTGTCCATGCGGTGGGTTTAAATTAGCTGATGGGTTGTTATTGATATTAGGAGAAACTTTTAAAGCTTCACTCTCAACGTCATTTACTGTATTTTCTTTTATTTCCTGATCTTCAATATCCGTAACTTTCAAGCTTCTAGGAGAATCAGTAATTGATTCCGTTGTTGTGCTATCCGTATCGATACTTTCTGCTTCTTCACCTTTACAAGATGAGAAGACGATCATAGCTCCTGCACAAAGTAACAATGGTGTTTTTTTAAAAATGTGTAATAACATACTTTTGTGTATTTAGTTTTATTTATAAATTCAATAAGCTAAGTTATGAGAAAAAGAATAACATAACTAATGTTTTTAGCTTAAGTAATCGAATAACCTGACCAATCAACGAAAAATACTCACGCATAAAAAGTTGTTTAAAGAAAAGCCCAGACAGTAATGCCCGGGCTTTAAATCCTAAATATTCTATATATTTTTATGCATTACTGTCTTGAGCAATCTTAACATATTCATCGTAATCAACTTCTTTTTCATCCAACTTTACAGTCTCCATGAAGTACTTAGTTAATTTTTCTTCAGCTAACATATCATAGATTTGTTGTGCTTCTTTTTGATTTGTTAGAACTTGCTGTGCTGATTTTGTTAATTCAGCATCTTCTGGTGCTGGCATTCCGTATTGAGCATATTGATTTACCAACAAACTCTTCGTATAGTTCATTGCTTCTTCGTGCTCAACTTTCATGTCGTTATTCTTAAAAATACTATTCTTAATCAACTGCCATCTCAAGCTTCTTGCATAATCTTCATAGTCTTTCTCAACCTCCTCCATAGTAATTGGATCTTTTTGAGAGGCTAAAATCCATCTTTTCAAGAATTCATCAGGAAGTTGAATATCCGTCTTTTTGATTAAATCATTAGAGATTCTTCGTGTTAAGATCTTTTCACTATCTTTTTCAAACATTTGAACCATGTCTTCTTTAACCTTATCTCTCATTTCCTTCTCTGAAGTAACAACATCTTCTCCGAATAATTTATCGAATAGCTCTTGGTTTAATTCAGCAGGCTCCATTACTTTTACCTCGTTGATTGTCAATTGGAACTTATCAGATATAGAACCTAACTGACTTTCTTCGATACCTAGCATTGAAGCAGTGTCGTTTCCTCCTCTAGAAACACTAAAAGGATTCACAGTGATTTTATCACCTGCTTTCTTTCCAATGATTTCTTTCTTTAACTTCTCATCGTTGATGAATTCCATAGAAATTGTAGAACTATTCATAATTCCACCTTCTAGAATCTCGCCAGCTTCGTTCAACTCAACAAATTGTCCAAGGACCATATCTTTCTCACCTACTTTTTCTCCAGAAACAAGTTTACCATAACGGCGAGTAAGATCTTCTAATTGCTTGTCAATAAGTTTTTTATCAACTTTAACCTTAGTATATTCGTATTTATTCTTACCTGAAAGTTTAACATCTACATTTGGAGAAATTCCAATTTCATAAGTAAACTCAAATGTATCAGGATTGTCAAAGTCTCCCTTTACTTCAATATCATTTTTAGGTAATGGGTTACCAAGAACTTCAAACTCTTGTTCATCAACATATTTAAAAAGTCCTTCGCTTACAATTCTATTCAATTCATCTCCAAGTACAGTTCTACCATATTGTTTTTTCACAATCCCCATTGGAACCTTTCCTTTTCTAAAACCAGGAATACTTGCCTTCTTTCTATAGTTAGCTAATGCTTTATCTACGTTTTCTTGATAATCAGCTTTTTCAACTGTAACTTTCAATAATGCGTTGAGATCATCAACCTTTTCTTTTGTAATATTCATATTGATTGAAATAAACTTTACTTAATAATTTAAAACCAAAAAGGGTTAAACAAAAAATGGTATAAGTTTTATACTCATACCACTTTTAATTTTTGTGCGGATGGAGGGACTCGAACCCACACGCCTCGCAGCACTAGATCCTAAGTCTAGCATGTCTACCAATTTCACCACATCCGCAATTCTAAAAAATTATATCAAAACGTTATTTGATATCTTGTCAACTTTTACAATTAAAAGCGAGTGCAAATTTAAGTAAATTTTCTTTAACTAAAATGATTATTGAGAATTTATTTAAAAGAATTTTAGATTCGACTCTATGTTCCCAAAAGACCTCCTCAAAATGAGGGCCATTATAAGTAGAATTTATTCTTTCAGATTAGATCAATTAATTATTCTAAGGTTGATATATCGATGACTCTGATGGTTGTGTTTGATTATAGGAATAATATTCTTGATGAATTATTTCAAACCAAACTATTCATTAAACTCTAAAATATCTTTAGAGTTAAAACCTATAGTAATAGTGTCTGCAATATTCTTATCTTGTGTTAGTACTGTTATCTGTTCTCCAGAATCGAGTTTTAATAACAATTGAATTGAATCTCCTAATGCAATTTTCTTCAACACTTTTGCTTTGGTAATATATTCACAATCACTTCCATCATCTTCTGGATTAACTTTAATTTTCTCATTACGTATCGCATGACAGCATTCTTCATTTAAAGGACAGTGAAATGCAGATTGGATATTCTTATTAATTTGAACAGTATTTCCAAACAGGGAAGCAACATATAATGTGTTCGGATTTATGTATAAGTTTTCAGCTACATCTTTCTGAACTACCCTTCCATTTTGTAGAATTAATATTTCATCTGCAACAGAAAGTGCATCTTGGGTATCATGGGTAACAAACAAAACCGTAACTCCTGTTTTTTTAATGATATCAAAAACCTCATTCCGCAATTGTGTACGCAACATGGAATCTAAATTACTAAAAGGCTCATCAAGAATTAACAAAGAAGGTTTCGGAGCTAGTGCTCTTGCAAGTGCTACACGCTGTTGCTGACCACCAGATAACTGATGAGGATAGCGTTTTCCCATTTCACTTAATCCTACTAAGTCAAGCATTTCTTGAACCCTTTCCTTCTTGTTCTTTAATTTAGAAACTCCATAGAGAATATTGTCAAAAATAGTTAGGTGAGGGAAAAGAGCATATTCTTGAAAAACCAATCCGATTTTACGTTTCTCTGGCTGAACAAACTTATCCATTGAAGCAATCTCATTGCCATCAAGGTAAATAACACCATGCTCGGGTCTTTCTAATCCTGCAATTAAACGCACTAAAGTTGTTTTTCCACTCCCACTCTCCCCAACAATAGCACAAACATCCCCGACTTTTAAGTCAAAAGAAACATCTTTTAAAGCATAGCTTTTGCCTTTATCAAAGGTTTTAGAAAGAGATTCAATTTTTAGCATTGTTATTTTTTAATCAGTAATTTATTTAAAAATATTACAGGGATCATTGCAGTAAAGATAATGAAAAGAGACGGAATAGAAGCTTCCATCACCATTTCATCACTTGCGTACTCATAAGCCTTGACTGCTAATGTTTCTATATGGTAAGGTTTTAAGATGAGGGTCAGTGGTAATTCTTTCATTACGTCAATAAAAACTAAAATTACAGCACTAAAAACTCCAGTTTTAATGAGTGGAAATTCAATTTTAAAGAAGGTTTTGAAATTCCCTACTCCCAAAACTTTTGAAGAATCTGGTATTGAGTCATCAATTTTTAAAGTTGTAGAATCTATTGGATTATAAGCTACAGCCAAGAAACGAACTGCATATGCATAAAACAAAGCAATTAAAGTTCCGTTGATAATTAAGCCTGAATCAATTCCGAAATTAGCCAAAACTTCAATCAACCATTTGTCTAACGCTAAGGTTGGAATCATTATTCCAATTGCAATCACTGCACCAGGAATCGCATAACCTAAAACTCCAATTCGTGCAATATTTTTAATAAAACGCAGTGAGCTCCATTTTGAAAAGTAGATCAATAACAATGCAAAGAACACGGTAATAAGTGCAGATGTTATAGCAATTCCAAAACTTTGCAAGGAAATCAATATGAAATTCATATCAAAGACCGTTGATGCTGTTAAGGTTGCCCAGTAAATTAATTGTCCTACAGGCAGAATAAAACCTAAAAGAATTGGCAAGAATACAATTGAGAAAATAAGTGCTTTTAAAGATTTCTTTGGATTTCTTCGTTGAATTTGTGTACTACTGGCTTTGGAAGTAGTGAATTTTATTTTTCGAACTTGCCACTTTTCGAAAAGAATTAAAGCAAAAATAATTACCACCAATAAAGCTGACAAATACACTGCTGTTTCAGGTTCTTCTAAAGAAAACCATGACCTAAATATTCCCGTTGTAAATGTATTGACGCCATAATATTTTGCTGCACCATAATCGTTTAGAACCTCCATCAAAACCAAGACCAATCCAGCTACAATCGCTGGCCTTGCAAGAGGTAACATCAACTTAAAGAAAGTTTTACGCTCTCCAACCCCCAACATCTTTGATGCTTCCAATAAGTTGTTGGCTTGATTCAAAAAGAATGCCCTTGCGCTTACATATACATATGGAAACAAAGATATGCTCAATACAAAAGCAAGTCCAGCACGGTTCATTATATCGATACGTACAAAATCCATGTTCATTGCACGAAGCATAAGTTCTAAACTTCCTCCATAATCGAACATTCCCGCATAAGCATATCCAACAATATATGAAGGAATAGCCAATGGAAGAATCAACAGCCACTCCATTTGCTTACGAAAGGGGAAGTCAAAACGAGAAACAAACCAAGCCGAGGAAACGCCTAATAACAATACAATTATGCTGCAAAAGAACACAAGGTATAAAGAGTTCCAAATGTAATCAGGAAGTAAGTATTTTACAATATGACTCCATGTTTCACCAGGACCAGAAAATAATTCGACACCAATAAATATTATCGGCAACGCTAAGAAAAGAACAATGGCCAGTGTAAAAACTGACCATCTATTACTGTCTCTTTTTAACCTTTTTAACCTTGATTTTAAGGAAAAAGTCTTGTTATTACTTCCAGCCTGCTTCATCAAATATTAAAACTGCTTTTTTGTTATTTTCTCCTAATTTGGTTAACTCTAAATCATCTTCTTTAAAATCTCCCCACGCTTTAATATCTTGAACAGGCTCTACACTTTCCAATACAGGATATTCATAATTTGCATTTGTAAATATTTTCTGAGCCTCTTCACTGATTAAAAACTCGATAAAACGGATTGCATTTTCTTTATTCGGTGCATATTTTGCTACTCCTGCTCCACTTACGTTAATATGTGTTCCTCTTCCCTCTTGATTTGGGAAGAACAATCCAATTTTCTTTGCTGCTTCAACTTCTTCAGCATCTGGAGAGTTTAACATTTTACCGATATAATATGAATTTACAATTGCAATATCTCCTTCTCCAGCTACAACCGCTTTTACCTGGTCTCTATCCGATCCTTTTGGCGTACGTGCCATGTTAGCAACAATGCCTTTTGCCCAATCCATTGATGCTTCCTCTCCATCATTGGCTATTATAGAAGCCATCAAAGATTGATTGTAAATATTAGACGATGATCTGATTAATATTTTTCCTTTCCACTTTTCTGAAACAAGGTCTTCATAAGTTGAAAGTTCTTCAGGTTTCACACGGTCTAATGCGTAGGCAATAATTCTCGCTCTTTTAGTTAAACTAAACCATTGATTGTCCCCATCTTGTAAATAGGCTGGAATAGTTTTTTCTAAAATTTCGGATTCTATGCTTTGTAAAAGACCTTGTTCTTTAGCTCTTCCTAGTCTTCCAGCATCAACCGTAATTAACACATCAGCAGGAGATTGTTTTCCTTCCATTTTCATTTTCTGGATCAATTCATCTGCGCTTGCATTGATTACTTTAACCTTAATACCCGTTTGTTCTTCAAACATTTTGAATATTTGCTGGTCTGGCTCGTAATGACGGTGTGTATAAACGTTTACCACTTGCTCTTTTTGCGTATCTTGCTTTTGAGTGTTTTCATCATTAGCACCACCACATGCGCTAAGCAGGCCTAACGCGAATACTCCTATTAATATCTTTTTCATCTGGTCTCTTTGTTGAGCAGCAAATATAATAATTTAGAATGGATATAAATAGCGGAGAGAAAAAAAATATGGATGAGGAATCAGAAAAACTTTACTGTATAAATTCGAAGAACAAACTTTATCTAGCTAATTAATAAACATTTAAAAAACAAAAACGAGGCGAACTTGCGAAGGCCCCGTTTTAAATGTTTTCACAACGGAATAATCCTTATTGTGAATTGATTTCAAATTGATATTTCAAATATAATACAAATTTGGAATATTTTAACAAAAAATAGAAAATAGTTACTATTTTGGATTTTTATTCTAACACACCGAAAATTAGCACTATGAAAAAAATATTAGGATTAGATTTAGGAACTAACAGCATTGGATGGGCTTTGGTTGAGGAAGCTGAAAATGAAAATGAAAAATCAAGTATAATAAAGCTTGGTGTAAGAGTTAACCCACTAACTGTTGATGAAAAAACAGATTTTGAAAAAGGGAGACCGTTAAGTACAAACGCTGAAAGAACTTTAAAACGTGGTGCAAGAAGGAATCTACAACGATACAAGTTGAGAAGAGACCAGTTAATAAAAGAGTTAATTGAAAATAATTTCATCAACTCAGATACTCCGCTGACAGAAATCGGGAGCAAAACAACTCACCAAACATTATCTCTAAGAGCAAAAGCAGCTAAAGAAAGGATTGAACTTGACGATTTAGCAAAAGTGCTTTTGACAATCAATAAGAAAAGAGGATATAAAAGTAGTAGAAAAGCCAGCAACGAGGAAGAAGGAGTGGCAATCGATGGAATGAGCATTGCTAAAGAACTCTACGATCGAAATATTACTGCTGGACAATATGTACTGGAACAACTTGAACAAAATAAAAAGTATATTCCAGACTTCTATCGATCTGACTTAAAAGAAGAGTTTAATAAAATCTGGAATGCACAGAAATCTTTCTACAAAGATCTTTTAACTGATGAACTACACACTGATTTACAAGACAAAGGAAGCGCTCAAACATGGGCTATTTGTAAAGAGCCTTTTAATATTGTTGGTATTAAGTTAGATGGAAAAGCTGTAGAACAACGTTTTAAAAAGTATCAACTAAGAGTAAAAGCATTATCAGAAAAAATAAGTCTAGAAGAGTTAGCAATTGTTTTACAAGAAATAAATAAAGAACTCTATAGTTCAAGTGGCTATTTAGGTAAGATTTCTGACAGAAGTAAAGAGTTATACTTTGATAAACTAACCGTTGGTCAATATTTATATCAACAGATTGAAAAAAACCCGCATACTTCGTTGAAAAACCAAGTGTTTTATCGTCAGGACTACCTCGATGAATTTGAAAAAATATGGACAATACAATCTGAATTTCACAAAGAACTAACACAGTCTTTAAAAGAAAAAATTCGCGATATTATTATATTTTATCAGCGTAAATTAAAATCTCAAAAAGGGCTTTTAGATTATTGCCAATTCGAAAGCTGGGTGCAAGAGTACACGGATAAAACAACTGGTAAAACAAAGAAAAGAACTGTTGGCCGTAAGGTTATTTCTAAATCATCACCTTTATTTCAAGAAGTTAAGGTGTGGCAAAACCTAAATAATTTAGCTTTCATTAATGAAGAAACTAATGAGCAAATTATTATCAATGAATTAGACAATGATGTTGTCGAAGACATATTTGAAGAATTAAATATAAGAGGTGAACAAAAGCCCAACGACATTTTAAACATACTAAAGAAGTATATTAAAATAACAAAGCTTTCTGATTGGAAGTGTAACTTTGATAAAATAGAAGGTAACCGCACAAATCAAGCTCTTTATAAAGCATTTCATGACATTGCTAACAATGAAGGGTATGGACAAGATTGGTCAAAAAGAAGTGCTAAAGAAATTAAAGAAGAACTTAGAATAATTTTTCCGGAAATTGGTATTGATCCTGCTATTTTAGAATTCGATGGCACACTTCCTTCACCAGAGTTTGAAAAACAAGCAAGCTTTCAACTATGGCATCTCCTCTACTCTGCTGAAGAAGATTTTAAAATTAGTGAAGAAGATAAAATCACCTATGGAAACAGTGATGTTAGCCTAAAAAAGAATCTGCAAAAAAAACTTGGGTTTAAACCAGAACACACTAAGCTTATTGCAGCGATATCTTTTGCACAAGATTATGGGAACTTATCCAGTAAAGCACTTAGAAAAATACTTCCAGAGCTTCAAAAAGGATACGAGTACTCAGAAGCATGCAAGAATGTAGGTTACAACCACTCTAAAAGCTTTACAAAAGAACAGTTAGAAAAAAGAGTTTTAAAGGATAAATTAGAAATTCTAAAAAAGAACAGTCTTAGAAACCCAGTAGTTGAAAAGATATTAAACCAAACTGTAAATTTAGTCAATCAAATAATTGATGAGTATGGAAAACCAGATGAAGTTCGAATAGAATTAGCCAGAGAACTTAAAAAATCAGCAAAAGAGCGGTCGGATATGACACGAAATATTGCTGAGGGAACAAGAAGAAACGATGATTTCCGTAAGATAATTATCAAAGAGTTTGGTATTCCAA
>Ga0209075_1000102_pt1 | contig 70585 bp, 61 predicted proteins | sample Stecom2011_FD_187523 | JGI IMG/M metagenome (GOLD analysis project Ga0209075, IMG submission 187523) | Agricultural soil microbial communities from Utah to study Nitrogen management - Steer compost 2011 (SPAdes) (version 2) | ecosystem: Environmental > Terrestrial > Soil > Agricultural land... | reverse complement strand
ACCGAGTACCCGGAGGCATCAGACGCTGGCTGTATTGCATGTTGCAAGATATTAGCCGCACAGGAATATACGCCAGCCGGCGTGTCTGTCAGCACAGATGATGTCTACTGAAATCCCCGCCTAACTGAACGGCTTTATTCCGCTACCTGCCCCCGGTCAGCACCCAACACCGCCCGGCGGCGTTTTTCCTGCAAAATGGCATTCAAGCTGAACAGCGCCAAAGCAGCCCAGATTAGCAAGAAGGTCATCCACTTGGCTTGGCTGATGGTTTCACCATAGACCTGAGTCGCCAGCAGGAACATGATGCTGGGCGCAATATATTGCATAAAGCCCAGTGTCGTGAGCTGAAGCCGTACGGCAGCGGCAGCAAACAACATCAGCGGAATCGTAGTGGCAGGGCCTGAGAGCATCAGCAGCAGGTTGAGGCTCCAGGCATTGCTGAACCAATCGCTGGTGGGACTGTCGGCAATAAAGGCCAGATAAATCAGTGCCGGCACCAGCAAGACAGCGGTTTCCACCAGCATGCCGGTCATGGAATCCACGTTAAGCTGTTTGCGCAGCAGACCATATAGCCCGAAAGAAATCGCCAGCGCCAAGGCCACCCAAGGAAGGCTGCCAAACACAACCAGATCCAGCCCAACCCCGACCACAGCCAAACCAATCGCCATGGTTTGCACGCGGCTCATACGCTCCCCCAGGAACAGAAAGCCGAATAGCATGTTGACCAGCGGGTTAATGAAGTAGCCAAGGCTAGCCTCCACCATGCGCTCGTTGGCAACTGCCCAGATAAACAGCAGCCAGTTGAAGCCGATGATGCAGGAGGTCAGCGTCAGAATGCACAACTGGCGGCGGTTCCCCAGAAGCCGACGCAATTGAGCGCCGCGCTTTAAGGCCAGAATCAATACTGCGGTAAAAGCGAACGACCAGAGGATGCGCTGCCCCAGCACCTCTAACGGATGGATATGGGCAACGCTTTTGAAATAAACCGGCATCACGCCCCACAGCAAAAACGCGCTCAGGCCATAGAAAATGCCCTCGCGCTGCGATTGGGAATCACTGCTCACGATGGATGTCCTGTCAGATTGACGGCGAAAAGGTGATCAGGCAGAACGGCCTGCACCGGGAAAAGTCGAAATCAGGGTATGGGTTTTCCTGGGTCGCGAACCCGACGGCCCGATACCTTTGCAGACGAACTTCTTATTCTGGGGGGAAGTCTTCGCCATTGGTATAGGGACATATCGTCATAACAATTCAGCATAATGCGAGAGTTGTTAATGTCCCAGCCAGCCACTAGGATATAGCGCTTTTTCACGCAGTTCTTTCAGGCAAAGTCCATGATTTACATCAAGCGCATGCTGAGTGAGTTGTTCGCCCTGTTTGGTGTTGAGTCCAATTCCACCAGTCATATTGAAAAGTGGATTTCCTCTATCGGAGCCCTCATCGGCATCCTGACGGTGTACTGGGCATCCCAATGGTATCTGGACACCGCCGGCATCATGCTGATGGTGGCATCCATGGGGGCTTCTGCCGTACTGCTGTTTGCCGTGCCCCACGGGGCTTTGTCTCAACCCTGGCCGGTGTTGGGCGGCAACCTTATTTCTGCCTTTGTCGGAGTGACCTGCCAGCAGCTTTACCCGGACCATCCCCTCACGCCGGCTCTGGCTGTGGGGCTGGCTGTTGCCTGTATGCACTACTTCCGCTGCATGCATCCACCGGGAGGCGCAACCGCGCTGTCTGCAGTCATTGGTGGGCCGGAAATTGCGGCGATGGGCTACTCCTATCTGGTCACCCCTATCCTGGTGAACGTGCTTAGCATTCTGACCATTGCCATCCTGTTCAATGCCCTGTTTCCCTGGCGCCGTTATCCGGCCCACTGGGTCAAGCGTCGCCATGTGGCTCCCGCGGCCTCCCAGCCCTCCGTTCCGGTGTCCCTCACCCAGGAGGACTTTACCGCCGCTATGCAAAAGCTCGACTCCTATATCGACATTACCGCCGAGGATCTGGCCGAGCTTTTTGAACTGGCCTGCGAAAACGCCCGCCAGGCAAGCTCACACCCCGAACGCCTTGAAGTGGGCAAATATTACAGCAATGGCCAAACGGGCCCGCGCCGAATCATCCGCCAGGTCACCAAATTACGCAAAGTTCCTGGGCGTACCCATATGCTGGTGTCCTACCGCACCCTGGAAGAAAACGGCAGTCCGGATGTGCGTGTATGCTCCTGGGAAGAGTTCCAGATGTGGGCCAGATACGAAGTTATCGAGGATCGGGGCGAATGGGTGCGCCTTATGCCGGCAAAAAGCGACAACCCATCCCCCATGGCTGCAGCCTTGGCCGAGGCCAGCTAAAGGAGATCGGCTCCAGCTTTGCGCTGGGGCCTGATCAAGTTTGGCACAGGGCTCGTCTAACTTCGCCCTGTTTTGCCAAGCCTGCCCCCAAGCCATTTCATGGCCAGAGCCGCCTCGTCTCCTGCCCCCTTTAAGCTCCTGCAGCTCCATTCCCTTAACGGGAAATTCTTCGCTCGATTAGCAAAACCCCCCGCTCAGGACGCTTATTTTTCCACTTTCCAAAAGCCCACTTTTTATTCAGTGTCTCCATCCGGAGACAGCCAGGAGTATCTGTTTACTTACTCTTTGGGGCTGGCCCTTGGTAGCTTCTGCCGGTCTCTTTATATTAAGTGACATGGAATTCAGTTTTACACAGGAACAAGGAGCAGTTATGAGCAAGGAAATTCATAGATCCCTTCGTGCAGTTTCCATCATGGCCTTTTCCTTGATGTTAGCCGCATGCGGTGGCGGAGGTGGCGGCAGCAAGGACAAGGCCCCGAAAGCGGCCTCTTCAAACACCCTCACTCCCACCCCCAATACCAGCTTGGCCACCATCCATGACAACACCTACAAGATTGCCTATACCACCGAAAACATTATCAAGTTTGCCCAGCTCTGGTCCGATCCACTCTTGGCCAACAGAGGCTCCTCAAACAGCAACCGCGCAGCCACGAACCGAAATGTTATGACGGAGCCCACTGCTACAGACTGCCCTCTCGGCGGCACCGCGCGCCAGCACGTCTCTGGCAATGACAGTGCCCGCACCGTAACCCGAACCATTACCTACCTGGACTGCCAGGATGCCGCTGCCACGGCTAACGGCACGGTGACGATCACGTCCACGCTGGGGCAGATCAACAACAAACTCTATTTCCCCTCCCAGGTGGCGAGCTTCAGCGACTTCAACCTCGCCTCGGATGAGGAAAACCTGACCCTCAACGGGGAAACCCGTTATGAAACGAATACCAAGGATCAAACCTTTACCCTGAACCTGTCCATTCACGACAACCTGAGTGGGCAGGAAGTCAAGGCCAGTGACGTGCGGATTACCACCCCCTACGCCAGCTTGCTGGTCAATCAGTTCTACCGGTTCGGCATCACCGGCAAAATGCACTTTGTCAATGAAGGCACCCTGGATTTCAATAAGACCGATCGCACCTCCACCAAACTCCGGATTCAAGGCAAAAACGGCACTTCCCTCACATTGGAAGCCCTCAATATGGATGGCGGACCAGAGCAGGCCATGCGCCGCATTACCGCCGACACAGACAGCGATGGCATCGCTGACCGTCACACCCTGATCCCCTGGCTCCTGTATTACCCCAAAGGCGAAAACACCGCTTCGCCCGTGGCGGTGATCACTCCCGCCTCCCCGGTTACCAGGATCCATACGCCGATCGAACTCAGTGGGGTCAACAGTACGGATGAAGACTACACTCCACTCAGCTTCCGTTGGACTGTTTCCGGCCCGGAGGCGCAACATGCGACCCTGACACCTAGCAACGGCGTCAGCACCCAGTTTCGTGCAGAGCAGTCAGGCACCTATGAAGTGCTACTGACCGTAAGCGACGGCCTCTATAAACATAGCGAAGTGGTTTATGTGACGGTACAGTAACGGTAAGGACGGCACAGTAGCGGTAAATAGTACTTAACCTGATCAGGCAGCCGGAATCAGACCGGCTGCCCAAAACTCGCCCGACTCCCCATCAAAGATAAAACCTTCTGTAAATTCCTTGGCTTGTGCCCCCTACCCCGCAAGATTACGATGATTCTTTGATTGCAATACGTTTTCATCAACAGTCTTGAGCACTGAAGTTGGCTCTCAGCCCGGGCTTGCCAGTTGGTTCGGCCCGGTCGGAATGGCCACAGCATTCCAACAGTAGTCGTGGTATAGGTACTTATGGCGAAAGGAGCTCACCTCATCGATAGCCCTTGGGACGTGGCGACCAAAGACTGCGCCTTCTTTCTCGACTTCGACGGTACACTCGCAGACATAGCCCCCCAACCCGACCAGGTCAAAGTTGCCCCCGAGCTTCTGCAAACCCTGCAAAAGCTACAAAGGGAATGCGGAGGTGCGCTTGCCATCATCAGTGGTCGGGCCATTGCGACCATCGACCAACATGTCCACCCTCTCAAAGCGGCCGTCGCCGGCATCCATGGCGCCGAATTTCGACTCGCTGACGGCGAACTGGAACGCACCCCGATTTCGGAAACCGAGTTAGCCAGGGCCAAGGCGGCAGCCGAGGAGTTTGCCACGCAGCATCCGGGGGTTCTATTCGAAGACAAAGCAATCTCCTTTTCCTTGCACTTTCGCCAGGCAAGTCAGTTCGAACCCCAGGTGGAGGAGTTCATGGCCAGCCTCGTGCCAGCCCAGCTCCCCAACTATGAACTGCAGCGGGGCAAGATGGTGGTCGAGGCCAAACCCCATGGTTGCAATAAAGGAGAAGCCATCCGTAAATTTATGGCCCAGCCCCCCTTTGCGGGAAAGCGCCCGGTCTATGCAGGTGATGATATCACTGATGAGGATGGCTTTGCCGTGGTCAATGAGCTCGGAGGGCTGTCCGTCAAGATCGGCGAGGGTGAAACCCAGGCCCTGCTGCGATTGAAATCGCCAGCTGCGCTCAGAAGCTGGCTGCAAAGCCTGCTTGTTTCGGGTGCGCCGCCCGCTCCGTCAAGGATAACAACAGTACAGGGAGAGTCTGTCCATGAGTAATCTGGATCTGGGAGTCGTCGGCAACTGCTCCTTCTCAGCACTAATCAACCGCCAGGCACAGATTGTCTGGTGTTGCATGCCCCGCTTCGACAGCGACCCGATTTTTTGTTCCCTGCTCCAGGGCAAATCCCCAGACAGCCCTGAAAGCACTTTTTCCATTGACCTGCTGGATTACAGCCATAGCGAACAGCATTACATTCCCAACACCGCCATTTTGGTAACCACCTTGGTGGATGCGCACGGCAATGCCCTGGAAGTGGTCGATTTTGCCCCCCGCTTCAAGCAGTACGGCCGCACCTTCCGCCCCATTATCCTGGTACGCCGGATCCATGCGATCCGTGGCGCTCCCCGTATCCGGATCCGTCTGCGCCCGACACACCTCAATGGCCTGGAACCCCTGCAATGCTTCGAAGGCAGCAACCATATCAGCTATCTATCCGGCGACCGGGCCGTGCGCCTGACCACCAACGCCTCTATCACCGCCATCAAAGACGAACGCTCCTTTGTCCTGAACCGCCCCCTGGCCATGATTTTCGGGCCCGACGAAGCGCCCCGTGAATCCGTAGCGGAAGTAGCCTCCAGCTATTTCACCAAAACCTTGCACTACTGGCGGGACTGGACCCGCTACTTGGCGATTCCCTTCGAATGGCAGGATGCGGTGATCCGCGCCGCTATCACCCTCAAGATCAGCGCCTTTGAGGATACAGGAGCCATTATTGCCGCCCCCACCACCTCCATTCCGGAAGCCCCCAACAGCGGGCGCAACTGGGACTACCGCTATTGTTGGCTGCGGGACGCTTACTTTACGGTCCAAGCCCTCAACCGCCTGGGCGTCACCCAAACCATGGAGCGCTACCTGGAGTTCATCGTCAATATCGTCGCCTCAGCCCAAAACGGCCAGCTCCAGCCGGTCTACCGGGTCAACGGCGAGGAAGAAATGGTGGAGTACATTGTCGACCACTTGCCGGGCTATCGGGGCATGGGCCCGGTGCGTATCGGCAACCAGGCCTACGAGCAGATCCAGCACGATGTCTATGGATCTGTGATTCTGGCTTCCACCCAAATGTTTTTCGACCAGCGTATCTTCAAGCCAGGTGACGACAAGTTGTTCCAGCGCCTCGAAGTGCTGGGGGAAACCGCAATCCGCATGCATGACCAGCCCGATGCGGGGCTTTGGGAGCTGCGGGGCAGTAGCCACGTGCATACCTTTTCGTCGGTCATGTGCTGGGCCGGCTGTGCAAGGCTGGCCAAAATTGCCCGGCACCTGGGCCTGGCCGAACGGGCAGACTACTGGGACAACGCCGCCCAACTCATCCACCGCAAGATTATGGAACAGGGCTGGAATGAAGAGCTCAACAGCTTCGTGTCGACTTTCGGCGGCCAGGATATGGACGCCAGCCTGTTGCTTCTGCCGGAACTTGGTTTTATCGACCCCAAGGATCCGCGCATGATCGGAACCGTTGCGCAAATCGAGAAGCATCTCAAACGGGGCCGATATATCTTCCGGTACGTTATTCCGGATGACTTTGGTGAGCCGGAAAATGCCTTCACCATCTGCAGTTTCTGGTATATCGACACTATTGCCGCCCAAGGCCGCCTCGACGAGGCGCGGGAGCTCTTTAACGAGCTTCTGGCACGCCGCAACTCCCTGGGCCTGCTGGCAGAAGACCTGGATATACGCACCGGCGAACTATGGGGGAACTATCCCCAGACTTATAGCATGGTAGGTATCATCAACGCAGCCATGCGCCTCAGTAAGCGTTGGGAGGAAGCACTATGAAGCGACTCGTCGTGGTGTCGAACCGCGTGCCTGCGGCCAAATCTGGCCCAGGTGCGGGTGGCCTGGCAGTCGGTGTGATGTCCGCATTAAAAACATCAGGAGGCATCTGGTTCGGATGGAACGGGCGTACAGAAGAGAGCAACAACCCCACTGAGGTCGCCCGCCGGGGCTCCATTACCTTTGCCACCGTCGGACTGACCCGCCCCCAATACAATCACTATTACAAAGGTTACTCCAATGCTACGCTCTGGCCCCTCTTCCACAGCCGCCTGAGCTTCGTCCATTACGACCGGCAGGAAGAGCAAGGCTATCACGAGGTTAACGAACTCTTTGCAGACCGGCTTCTCCCCTTGCTGGAGCCTGACGATATCATCTGGATCCACGATTACCACCTGATTCCCCTGGCCTCAATTCTCCGAAGCCGGGGCGTCACCCAGCCCATTGGCTACTTCCTCCACATTCCGTTTCCCCCTTACGACATCCTGCGCGCCCTGCCCAATCACGTTGAGCTGCTCAAGCAGTTATGCGAATACGACCTAGTCGGGTTTCAAACCCAAAACGACGTGCATTGTTTCCAGGAAAATATCGAGCGGGCGCTCCACGGGGAAATATTGAACAACAGTTTGATGCGCGCCAATGGCCGGGAACTGAAAGCTGGCGCCTTCCCCATTGGCATCGACGCCCGAGAGGTCGCGGCGACAGCCGCCCAAATGCGTCATTCAGCAGAGGCTCTGCGCCTGGAGGAAAGCTTAAGCGGACGGGCCCTGATTCTAGGGGTGGACCGGCTGGACTACACCAAAGGTATCGAGGAGCGCTTCCAAGCCTATGAAACCTTCCTGAGACGCCATCTCTCAGACAGCACCCCGGAAGTAACCTACCTGCAGATTGCCCCCCCTTCCCGGGACGATGTGATCGACTACCAGGAACTCACCCGCACCCTGGAACTGGCCGTCGGCCATATCAATGGCCAGTTTGCCAAGTACGACTGGGTTCCCCTGCGCTTTCTCCACCGGGCCTTCAACCACAAGCTGATCCTGGGCTTCTGCTCGGTAGCCAGGGTCGGGCTGGTCACCCCCCTAAGGGATGGGATGAACCTGGTCGCCAAGGAATTTATTGCCGCTCAGCCTCCTGAAGACCCGGGGGTGCTGATTCTGTCACGCCTGGCAGGAGCTGCGGAACAGCTGGAGGAAGCCTTGTTGGTCAACCCCTACGACACGGATGGGATCGCCGATGCCCTGGACCAGGCCATCAACATGAGCCTGTCGGAACGGAAGGAGCGCTGGTATAGCCTGATGAGCAAAATCAAACGCCATGATATCAACGACTGGCGCGAGCGTTTCCTGAACGACCTGGACTCAGCCTCCATCCAGCAACCACTCCAGGCCACCGCCGATGTAGGAGCACTCACCGCGCGGGAACATCACTATTGATACCTTCCCCAAACAGACCGGTTTCAGCGATCCCAGGCGCCGGTCTGACCGCTCTCCTTCTGGCAGTTTTCCGGCCTTAGAATAGGCCAACAAACTTGAGCGAGATTCCCAGTCCCGCTATCATACCGCCCTTACCTTTTTCTGCCCCGGTGGCACAGCTGGATAGCGCATCCCCCTCCTAAGGGGAAGGTCGCAGGTTCGAATCCTGCCCGGGGCACCATTTAAAATCAATCACTTACACCATCTCCCCCATCATCAAAAACACCTCAAAAACTGACTGCGCTACACTTTGCGCTACACAATTGCCAACTCTGAAGTAAAGTGCGTGGCATTTACCCCACCACCAAACTAACCCGCATCCCTTAGCTCTGCCGCCATTTCCGCCGGACTGATCACCACACCTTCTTCATCGCTGCTGGGAAATACCGCCAGCAGGGTGCCATCTTCTTCCATACCTGGCAGCCAGCGACTCGTCCAGGTTTTCAGGTCAATGGATTTTGGTGTGCAGTCGGACCAGTCACCGGTGGCCCATAGGGCGGCAAAGTCCGGGTGGGGCCAGATGGGGAAGCATTCGTCACCTTCAGAAGAAACAACGGCCCATCCTGAAGGACTGTACAGACTCCAGACCTGCCCATACTTGGCTACTTGGGAAATCAGGTACTGATAACGCTGCTCGGCAGGTAGTTTCTCCACGGACCGGAGTTCTTCCGGGCTCAGGGTGTAGGTCATGTCGAAATGTCTCCGCCGGAACCGGTTCGGCTCCTTTCCAAACCGCCACTCTCCAGCGACGGGATTTCATAAAGTTTCTATTTTGATCTGCTTTTCCCCTGCTACCAACTGGCAACCTGACACTAACGACACTCTTAGCCCCCTTTAAAAATATGAAATTGTCATCTTGAACAGTATTTTATAAGCGATGAATTCACACGCTCTGCACCGACCGCTTCGCTGACAGTCGTTCGGCAGGCAGGAAGGTGCTTGGTGGTAGCGAGCCTATGGGCACTCCAACCTTGCCCAACCTTTTTCCTTTATGGAGAGCAAGATGGTTCGTAGAAGGCGATCAGCATCTCGTCGTCATAATTATCAGAAGATACTGGTGGGTGGGGTTCTCGGCCTGGCCGCGGTTGCAGTGGCATTCACCCCCATCGACCATAACCCGCAACCTGAGGAGGAGAAGAGGACCAGTCACACCCCTGACTCTTTACCGGAGTATGACTTTTTCGTTGGAGCTGCTGGCAAGCCAGCTAAACCGTCTGACCTCCCAGACCTAAACATGTCAGCTGAAAGGCTCAGCCTCAATAGAACAGCCCCAAGCTTTGAGAGAGTCGCCAGCTCCCTTCATCATCCGACTTTTCTGGCCGATCTCAGCAACCTGCTGGCAGGCCCCGTTTCCACTTGGAGCATTCTGAAGGCGATCTGGCGGCTGGACAGCCGAGACAAGTTCAATTCGCTGTTGCTAGGTGATGGGCTGGCTTTTACCCCGACCAACCCTTCCCCCCTAACCAGCCGGAGCCTGACTGCCAGCCGGCCCCTGCTGCCAGGGCTCGATATTCTTTCTTTTGGGCTGGCGCTCAAAGTCAGTGCCAGCTGTGCCCTGTGCCATATGCCCGAACCCACCACCCTGGTGGAGCCCTCCCTTAATAGCGACCTCAGCTTGGGGCTACTGCGGGTGGTGGCCGGCACTCCCTCTGCCCTGTTTGCGCCCCTGTACAGGGCACCTTCTGAAGCAGCCTCCATGGCCAGCAACTATGGAGCGCCACGTGCCTCGGCAAAACCGGCGGTATTGGGAAAGCCCTCCAACCAACCCCTTCTGACCTGGCCTTCCCAGGTCATGGGCCCCCCCTGGTGAGGATGAAGGTGGAGAGTTCTTGGATTGCTTCAACAATGCTGGGAACGGACTATTTCCGTACCCAGCCATTGGAATAGATATAGTGGCCGGGGCGGGTCTTTTCGATCGCTTTCTTGCCGGCAATGGCTTCCACATTGGAAATACTGATGCCGTTTTTGTCAGCCAGCCTCTGGTACTCAGCCCTCCGCGCCTCGTTGATCAGCCGTACGATTTCAGCCGCATCCCCCTGGGCTTTCACCACTCCCAAGTAACCGTCCGGCTTTTCGCCGACCCAGCCTTGCTCCTTGGCCTGATCCAGCCCGGCCATGGCGTCTTGCAGGCTGAGCGCCAACGCCGGCGCGCCCATCAATAACAACACCATCGCGAATACAGCTTTTAAATGATTTCGCTGAAACATGCTTCCCCCTTAGAACAAGCCGCTGGACTCACTGAACATCTCGTCCAGTTCGCGATCTACTTTAACGTAAATTTCATGTTCAATCTTAACGTTCAGATTGATATTGATCGGCTCGCTCGGCATTTCCATCTTGACTGTGGGTGTACAAGCCATCACCAACAAGGACATCAAAACCCCGAGCAAGGGGCGTACTATCACCATTGAGTATTCCTCGATCATGGACTCTTGGTTGCCTGACGCTGTCTCAGCGCTTCGTTGACACGTTTTTTGACCGTGTCGCTCAGGTTGCTGGCCATTTGCAGGCTGGCGAGCAACATGGGCAGGTTTTCCTCCAGGTTAATATTGAGATGAACCGGCGGGCTGTCCCGCATTTGGGGGTTTCGCCCCTGCAACCGAACCCCCAGCTTCAACTGCCCGTCGTCAGCATAGGTAATATCGCTCGACAACAGAGAGTAGTGGAAATTCTCCAGTACTTCAGCCAACAGTTCCATCCGGGCATCATTCCTGGCCATGTTCCGAACCTGGTCGTGGCTGTATCGTAGCACTCCGCCCGGTGGGCGGGCATACAGACTTCCCTCCGCCACGGCAATCCCTTGGCTTGAGACCATTAGAGGCAAGTTTCCATCCAGGGTTCCATGCCCGCTTAGATCCTGGCTGGCATAGAGTTCCAGAATCCGGGAAAGGTCAATCCCACGAATCAACAGGGGAACCCGTACCGGGTTGTCCGACAGGTCAAAGTGAACGGGCTCCGCCCAGACTCGCCCGCCAAGCAGGCCCAGCTCCAGCTGCCTTAATGCCACCATTCCTTTCAGCAGATCCGAGCTTTGGCTGGTGTAGCTTCCTGCGATCTGCAAAGGCCCCATCTCTACCCCTGGATTGAGCCGCTTGACTTGCATGAACTGGCTGCCCAACATCACCTGCTCGCCCTCTTTGTGAAAGGACAAGTCTGCAGACAAGCCGTCCACGAGCATCCGGTCATAGATTCCGCCCAGATCCCATAATTGCATTCGGGCCTCCAACTCCAGGGGTTCCTCTTCCCCGGGAAACGTGACGCGCCCCTGAGCGGACAGTTTGCCCCGGGACACTTCCAGAAGTTCCGGCCACTGCTTGAGCAGTGCCGGCAAAGGATTGGCAGCCAGGAAATAAAGTTGCGGCACGGACCAGTCCAGAGCCATGGGCTGATCCGGTTGACGCAGGAAGCCATATTCAATGGTCAGCCCCCCGTGTGCCCTGGCCTCACCGCGGATGCTCAAGACGCCGTTTCCATAGCCAAGCACTCCCTGGCTCTGCCAAGATTGCGGATGGAGCTGATCCTGCACCAGGCGGGACGTTGCCAAACTCAATTGCCCTTGTAAGTGGGGCGACTCACCCTGCCCTTCAATCACAAAACCCGCAGTTTCCAGCCGGGCCTGTTCCAACAGGAGCTCCGGCAGCTCCAGCTGGTCCGCCCTGATCCAGGAGGCCGGCTCCAATTCGAGTCGATACTCATCCTGTCGCCAATGCCCCCGGGCATAAAGCTCCGCGGAGGCGTTTTGCAATCGCACTTGCGGTGCAAAGCCCACCTGGGGGCTGCGCAGCTGCAATCTGGCCTCTCGAAGCTCCGCCGTGACCGGCCCCTGCAGAGCCACCCTGATCTGCCCCTGCCCCACGCCGGCCAGCTCTCCCGAACTTTCCAGCTCCACCTCCAACAAGGGCTCTGTGCCTTCCAGGCCTTGCCATTCTCCCTGGGAGCGTACCTGTACTTGCACAGGCCCCGGATCAAGCCCCTCAAACCCTGCCAAATGCTCCACACCCGGCAAGCGGGTCAGTTGTCCTTCGGCCTGTAACTGGTAGCGCTCAACCTGTCCGTTCTGAACATCCAGACGTAACTCCAAAGCTCCCTGGACCATCTCCACCAGGGGAGCCTTGGCAGTGGGCCCTAAGGTCGCCGTCAGGTTCAGCTCCCCATTTAACGCCGGTTGCAGTCCGCCCGCCGCCATTTGGGATGGCAGTTGCATATCCCAGTTGCCGGCAAGTGCCAGCGTGGACAGGGGCTGGAGCCATGCCGCTTTCTCCAGCTTCGGCTGCCACTGGGACAGCCATTGCAGCAGCCAGGGTTGATAGGCCCCTTCGCTCACCTGCCAGTGCCCCTGCCAACGCACCTTTTCGGCTTCTATGGAAGACACAGAAGCCTGCCCCCGGGTTGCGGGCATATCATCCGCATAAACTACAGCGGTCAGATCTGCGCCCCCCTTAAGGGCTCCCTGAAGATCGATTTGGATCTTATGCTCCCCTTGCTCGAGACGAACTTGCAACGCGGCGGTTTGCTGTTGGAGCAGCAATTGAGCCGAGCCGGATAATTGACAGCGCCTGTCTGCACAAGGCAACTCTCCGTGGAATTGGCCGACAGAAATTTGACGGGGAAGCCAGTCTGGAACCGACCAATCTTGCGGGGCTAGTGTTTCATGGGCCAAGAAGGCCCCCCCGGTCACAGCCCCTGAACCCACAGAAACCTGTACCTGTTGCACCTGTGCCGTTTCGAACCGGGGTAGCCCGAGCCTCCAATACCAATCCAGGCGGATATCCTCCGCCTGGACTTCCAGCCTGCGATGCTTGCCAGAAGAGCTTCGTACAAAAGCGAGCCGCTCCAGTTCCAGGTGTTCCGCACTCCAGGATCGAACCTGTAGGTGGATGCCTTCAACTCCTTGGTTTTTCAGCCACCCGCGCAGATACCAGCCGCCGGCGAACAGCAACAGGCCAAGACACAAAACCAGTATCAGCACACCCCGGAGCAACCGAAACCAAAAGCTGCGACCTGGCACTTGGGAAGGTGGCGTTGCTGACGGCCCTACGGCTGGCTTTGAAGAAGAATGAGAAGGTTCAGTCATGACAGTAAAGCCGTTACAGCAACGGAGCCGGATTCAGACAAGATGCTTGATCGTCCCACACTCGAAGTTCCACCGGCATCAAGCCAATGGCCTATTTTTTGCTAGATCTAATGGGAGTGACAAACGATTGATGGATGAGAACATGGAGTCGATAGCATGAGCCTCATCAGCCCCGAACGCCAATATGCGATCAATTACGAAATCTCCCGGGAAACGCCCACGGCCCCTGCCGCTCCTAAAAAGGCAAAGCAGGCACCCACCACACCTGAGCCCACGGCGAAAATCCTGCAGGACGATTTGGTGACCCTGCAGGGACACCAACAAGAGAAGCCCGTAACCAGCAAGATTCCCCTGCAAGACTTCCAGACCACGGTCGGTCAGGATCGGGCCATGATCCAGGCCACGCTCCGCAACAAGCTGGCGGAGTATGGATTGCGCCCCAACCTAAAAGCTGAAATTGTACGAGACGAGAGCGGCAAGCTGCGCCTGCTGGCCAATGCCCCGCAAACGGTCCTGTCACAGATCAACCAGGACCTGAACAACAACGGGGAATTTCGGGCGGCCTTCACCCGGCTCAGCCAAAATCAGCCGACTCTGGATTACGTAGCCAACGTCAAAAAATTGTCATCCGCCTACGGCAGTGCCAACAGGCTCTTCAATAGTCTGGTCAGCTCCCATGGGGATAACAATAGCCTGAGCGATATTGCCACCCGTTACGACAACCTCAAGCAAACCCTGGCTGCCGACTCAGCGGCGCAAGGTTTGGCCAACTCCAGTTACCGTTTTGTCCTAAATGTCTGAGGCAGTGTCCTTAATACCCCAGGCTTGGCCCTCAACATCGAAAGGACAAACCCGATGGATTGCCTTCTCTCCCCAACCACCGGCCAGCCAAGTACAGCCCGCATCCAGAATAAGCCTTAGCGGGCTGTACGGCCCGGTTCACTAGTCCGTCGTAAAGGGGGTTGGATCACCTTTGCCCTGGCGCAGGATGGTCGGCGGATCCACCGTCAGGTCTACCACCGTGGTGGGCTCCATGCCACAAAAGCCGCCATCGATGACCAAATCGACCTGATACTCCAGCAAATCCCGGATCTCGTAGGGGTCCGTAAGCGGATCCGTTTCATTCGGCATCACCAGGGTCACGCTCATCAAAGGCTCGCCCAGGGCTTCCAGCAGCGCCAGCGCAATGGGATTATCCGGAATCCGGACACCGATCTGGCGACGCTTCGGGTGTAACAAGCGGCGGGGCACCTCCGAGGTGGCCGGCAGAATAAAGGTATAGGGGCCGGGGCTGTGGTTACGCATCATGCGATACTGCTGGTTGCCCACCTTGGCGTAAACCGAGATCTCCGAGAGATCCCGGCACATGAGGGTAAAGTTATGCTTTTCGTCCAACCGTCGGATCGCTTTGATACGGTCACTGGCGGTCTTCTCGCCAATCCGGCATCCCAAGGCATAGGCGGAGTCGGTGGGATAGGCGATCACACCGCCCTCATTCAAGATATCCGCAGCCTGCTTAATCAGCCGGACCTGAGGGTTTACCGGATGGATCTGGAAAAACTGGCTCATAGGGACTGCCCTGCATGTTTGGAGCCTCCCATGCAGTTAGGAGACGCCGGCACCTCTCCATTGAGCTCGGCCCATTCCGCCTGAGTGTAGGTATGGAGCGCCAAGGCATGGATGCCGGACTGCATTTCCTCCGCCAGGATACCGTACACCTGCTGATGACGCCCCACCTTACGCTTGCCCTCGAAAGCATCGCTGACGAGCAACACCTTGAAATGGCTTTCCGACCCGGGCGGCACCGAGTGCATATGGCTTTCATTAATCACTTCCAAATGCAGCACCGGCAGGTTCTGGGTGAGCTTCTGCTCAATACGTTGCTTCATGGACATCAAAACGACTCCTGATCAATGCCCGGGAGAGTGAGAGATTCTCCCGGAACCTTTAAAGCTTTTCTGCATTATATATTTACCTGGCTACCTTGTGTGGCTTTTCAAGCGGGCTGTTGTCGCATAAAACAGAACACTTCATCATACTTACGCCCGTAACCATTGCTAACCGACTCTTTTCCCAAATCCGGCTACACTATGGGTGGGAGCGTCCGGCCCGTAACCAGGTCGGCCGAGAGGGACTAAAGCAATCTGACTCAACGAACAAAGCACGAGTTTGCCCCATGAAAGTTGCATTGCTGGAAGATGATCTCACATTGGCTGAGTCTCTCTGCGGCTTGCTGACCAAGAACGGCCACCAATGTCTGTGGTCGGAAACGGGCCGCGAGTTCATGTATCAAGTCACTCATGAAAGCTTTGACCTGCTGATCATGGACTGGCAACTACCCGATGCCGACGGTATCGAGTTGCTTAAGCAGCTCCGTAGCCAGCTGACCTGGCGGGTTCCGATCCTGTTTCTGACCCAGCGGGATACAGAGGTGGATATCATTACCGCCCTGAACGCAGGTGCCGATGACTATATGGTCAAGCCCGCCCGCCCCGGGGAGCTTCTGGCCCGGATCCAGGCCCTGGTTCGCCGCACACAACCGGATCCCCCCCAAGAAGAGGAGCAGCACTACGGTCCTTTTACCATCAACAAGAAAAAGCGGACCATCACGCTCCATGGCGAGCCCCTGGCACTGACCGACAAGGACTTTGACCTGACGGTATTCATGTTCGAGAACCGGGGCCGGCTTCTCTCCCGCAAGTATCTACTGGAGCGGATTTGGGGAGTTTCCAGCGAGATCAACACCCGCACCGTGGACACCCACGTGAGCCGGTTGCGGCGCAAGCTGGGCGTGAAGCCGGAAAATGGCTTCCGGATCAAGACGATTTATCAGCACGGCTACCGTTTGGAGGAGGTTGACGACTCAACCTCCCCGGAATCTCCAGACTGAGCCCAGCGACCATGGCGAACCAACAGGGCAGACCACGGCCCCAATAATTGGCGAGGCCTTTCACGACTGGAAGGCCTGAAGTAGCAAGCGATGAAGTATCTATGTTGAAGCGTAGTTCAAATGTAAGTTCCATCCTCCGTCGTACGGTTACCGCCACCCTGGTTGCCTGGGCTCCCCTGGCCCTGCACCCCACCCTGGTTCAAGCCGCGGAAGCAAACCTGACTCCGCCTGGCGATACGAGCAGCGTGTGGACCTATAGTGTGCGTCCGGGCGATACCCTTGGCTCCATTGCCCAAACCTATTTGGACTCTCGCCGTTCCTGGCACCAGCTACTGCACTATAACCGCCTGCAAAGCGGCTCGGAGCTTCAAGTGGGCTCGGTTTTGCGTATCCCCGTGGATTGGCTCAAACAACAGCCGGCCTCGGCCCATGTCCAGCAAACCCAGGGCACGGTGCGTGTCCGCCGCGCTCGCCAATCCCAGTTCCAGCCCCTGAAAGAAGGGCAAACCCTGGAAATCGGCGATGAGATCCAGACCGGGCAAGGCAGTGTCAGCATCCGTTTTGCCGATGGCTCCACCTTGCAGTTGAACGAGAACTCCAGCCTCATCTTCAATACTCTGACCCGCTACGGCAACAGTGGCATGGTGGATACCCGAACCCGGCTGTTGAACGGCTCCCTTTCCACCGAGGTCAAGCGTCAGCAACAGGGCGACCGCTATGAAATTGCCACCCCTTCGGCGATCGCTGCGGTGCGGGGAACCCAGTTCCGCCTGACTGCCGATGCCAACTCCACCCGTGCAGAAGTCACCGAAGGCACTGTTCACCTACAAGCCAATAACCGCACGATTCCCCTGGCGGCGGGCTATGGGATCAATATCAGCGGTACCAAGATGGGTACCCCTGTCGCACTTCTGCCCGCGCCTGCTCCCGACAAAGTGCCCAGCAAAATTACCCAGCTACCCTGGACTCTGGACTGGCAGCCCGTGCCCGGCGCCGAACACTATATCGCGGAGCTGTATCAACAGCCTGCAGGCACCAACGCCCAGACCTTGAGACTGGGTCGGGCGAGCTGGACCTTTGATCAGCTGACCAATGGCCAATACCAGCTGGTGCTGCGGGCGGTCGATGCCAAAGGCTTCCAGGGAATGGACTTCAAAGCCGACCTGGAAATCGACATCCGTGCCAAACCGGCCCAACCCATCATTCCGGCTGATCAGGAAAACTTCGAGGAAAGCCAGCCCCTGTTCCGCTGGAAGCTGCAGCAAGCAGGCGACTTGAGCCGCTTGGAAATTGCCCGGGACCCGGAGTTCGAGCAGCTGGTCAGCCAGACTGCCTTTACCCCCAGCACCCAAGCCCTTCCCGCCCAACCTCTCACGCCTGGGCGTTACTTTTGGCGGGTAACCACCTTGGCTGGCGGCAATAACATGGCCCAAAGCCCGGTCCGGGAAGTCCGCATCCATGGGGACATGCCCAAAACCAAGATTATTGCCATCAATTACTTCCAGGATCGGGTCAAACTGTTCTGGAACAGCCTGGAAGAAACCAACGAGTTTATCGTGCAGATCGCCAGCGATCCCCAGTTCAACGATATCCTGCGTGAAGAGCGTGTGTCCCAGCCCTATGTCAGCATTCAGCTGCCGGAGAAGATTCGCTACTACGCCCGGGTAAAAGGAGTTGCCGACGAGTTCTTCCACTCTGAATTCAGCGACGGCCGGGAGATCCAGCTCCCTTGATGCCATCTAGTTCAAAACAGGCTCTGACCCCAGGCCCATGCTGCCCCTGAGCACCTCTTCACGGTCCGGCCGCTGGCTACAACGCGGCCTTATCCTCCTGGCCATGACCCTGCTCATGGCCACGGATATACTGCATCGCCTGGACCTGGTGGCCTATGACCAACTGCTCCGTCTGTCGCCAGAGCAGATCCAGCCAGACGTGGCCATCGTTGCCATCGACGAAGCCTCGCTCTATGAATTGGGTCGCTGGCCCTGGCCCCGGGAACGCCATGGGCAACTGCTTCAGCAACTCCAGGCGGCCCAGGCCCGCACTGTCGTGCTGGACATTCTTTTTACCGAGCCCGACCTCCAGTACCCCGAGCATGACAGGCAGCTCATAGACGCCATCCGCCACCAGGGGCAAGTCATCCTGCCCCTGCACCTGCACCAGCGGACGCTGGGGGCACCGCTGAGTGAAATCCTCCCCCTGCCAGAACTGGCCGGCGCCGCCGCGGGCCTGGGACACGCCCACGTAGAACTGGATCAAGATGGCATTGCCCGGGGCTTTTTTCTCCATCTCGGCATGGGCCAGGCCGCTTGGCCGGCACTAACCCTGGCCCTTTTGGAGCAGACCCATCCGGAGCTGGCAGCAGCTTATCGGCCCGTAGAAAGTCTGCCGGAATCGGTTTGGTCCCGTATCAGCAGCGACTACCGCCTTATTCCCTACGCCGGGCCGGCTGGTACTATTCCCACCTATTCCTATGCCGATGTGCTCGCCGGCAGGCTACCCCAAGAACTACTCCGAGACCGGGTAATTTTCATTGGCGCCACCGCCGCCGGTATGGGAGACATCCTGCCCACTCCCTATTCCGGCCTGGCCGCCCCCATGCCGGGAGTGGAAGTCCATGCCAATATCTACAATGCCCTGGTGCAGGACCGCCTCATTCAGGATGTGCCCCGCCCCATTCAGTTCGCCCTCTCCCTGGTCCTGGTGCTGATTCTGCTAGTGTTCTTCCCGCGCCTGGCCCCGGAACGCAACCTGCCATTGACCCTGAGCCTGATTGGCACCGCCTTGCTACTTTCTCTCGGGCTGCTGCACTTTATGCGCCTCTGGTTCGCCCCCATGGTGACCGTGGTTACCCTGATGCTCGCCTACCTGTCCTGGAGCTGGCAGCGCCTGATCTCCCTGAACCGTTTCCTGGGCCAGGAAGTGCAACGCCTGTCCCAGGAGCCGGCCCTGCTGATTTCCGAAGAACAGTTGGATCCCAGGGTCTGGGCCCACCGTGTCATTCGCCTGTTGGAGCCAGACGCTTACCGGTTGATACGCAACCAGGAAACCATGGCCGGCAGCGACGACCTCCTGCCTCCCTCGGCGCCTTTACCCATACACCAATGGAACGCCTCGGATGACTGCTTCTGGCTGAACTTAGGCCTTTGGGAGGAACAGCCCTGGCTACTGGGACTGCAATGGCAAACAGCGGAAGACAGGCCCGAGCCATCCCGGTTGCAGGGCCTCATTCCCTTACCGGCCCGCCCCCCGGCTTCGGCTTCCTCCCGCAGTGCCGCGGAACAGGTCGCGCTGCGTATTCTCCAGGTACGCCAGGGTATTTCCTCACTGCGCTCCCTGCGCCAGTTCATCAGCGAAAGTTTCGACCACCTACCCGAGGCCATTCTGGTGACCGATGGCTTCGGCCAGATCCTCTATACCAATGCCCAGTGCCGGCAGTGGTTCCAGCCAGACGCCCATAGCTCTGTGCTTGACCTGCTGGAGCCTTATCCTCCCCAACCTGCAACCAGCTGGGTGTCCCTGGCCCGTCAGGTGCTGATCGAAGAACAATCCGTCACCGCCAGTCTTCGCGTAGAGAGCCGGGAACTGCTGGTTCACATGCACCCGTTTACCGTCAGCGGTACGCTCAGCCATGGCCTGATTGCCAGCTTCTCGGATATCACCACCGTTCGGGAGGAGCAGCGCCGACGCCTGGAAACCATCGACTTTGTGTCCCATGACCTGCGTTCGCCCCTGGTTTCCCAACTGGCCCTGTTCGAACAGCTCGCCCAGGCTGCCCCCGACCAATTGCCGCAACTCCTGGAGCGGGCCCGGCAATACAGCCGAAAGAGCCTGGAACTTGCAGATCAGTTCCTGCAACTGACGCGGGTGGAAGCCGCCGAAGAAATCACTGTCTATGACTGCGATCTCTTAGCCGTCCTGGAAAACGCCGTCGAGCAGACCCTGGACCAGGCCAGCGGACACCAGATCGCTATCCACATCTGTGAACAATCGGAAGAAGCCTGGTTAACCGGCAACGCCGAACTGCTGGAGCGGGTCGTGGTCAACCTGCTCACCAATGCCATCAAGTACAGCCCACCCCATACCCGGGTCGCGGCCCGGGTTTACCTGGAAAGCGAACAGGCCTGCTTGGAAATTCAAGATCAGGGAATCGGCATTCCCCCCGAGATCCAGAGCCAGATTTTTGAACGCTATCGCCAAGCCCCGGAAATCGACCGGCAGCGGGTGGCCAGTGCCGGACTGGGGCTGCGCTTCGTAAAACTGGTCGTGGAAAAGCATCTGGGCGAGATCGAGGTGCAAAGTACACCTGGCGAGGGTACCTGCTTCCGGCTGCGATTCCCCTTGGCGCCAGAACTGGCCCATGGGGTTGAAGCCTGATCTCCAGCCTGGGCACAGCGACCCAATCCGCTAAAGAATGCCCTGAATGGGCCAGTGGCGCGTTTTCTTTCCCATATGGGCCCGAAACACCAAGTCGTGGGCATGCAGGCTGCCATTGCTCATCTTCGCGATCTCCTCCACCTGATGGCGCACCTCCCCACGGCTGCGGCCATGCACCACCACCAACAGGTTATAGGGCCACCCTGGCTGCCGTGGTCGTAGTGAACATTGGCTGACCAGGGGCAAAGACGCAATGGCCTCCCCCAGCGGGTAGAGAGCCGCATCTTCGATGTCCCAAACACTGATACCGCTAGCCCGATATCCAGCCCGGCAGTAGTTGGGAACCCCTGCGACTCTGAGCAAGATTCCCCCCTCCCTCAAACGCTCCAAACGCACCAGCAGCTCATCCTGGCTGATGGACAGTTGCAGGGCCAGAGTACGGTAGGGCTCGCTGACCAGAGGCATTCCCTGTTCGGTAATGGCGATCAGCCGCCAATCGAAATCGGATAAAACCGTCGCGGCCGGCTCCTGGTTGGGTTGCACCCGCTGGCCCTGGTAGAACTCCTGGAGGCTGTACAGATGCACAATGGGATAGCCGGTTTCTGCCTGGAGTTGCTGATGCAGGCGCTCCTTGGCCGCCAGCCCGCTCGCGGTCAGGGTAAACCAGAGATTGAAGTGATGGCGGCAACTGCTGAGATGAACCACCTGGGGATGCTGGATCAGGATCTGGCTGACCCGCTCCAGATCCGCTTCGGGGACCGCCATGGTCAGCAAGGAAAGGCCACGCCCGAAGGCCTCGGCAAAGTAGATGGGGCCGATAAAACTGAGCAGTTGACGGCTTTTCATTTCCTGGAGCCTGCCCAACAGCCGGGATTCGGATATCTCCAGCTGATTGGCCAGCTCCAGGAAAGGGCGTTCCACCAGGGCCAGCCCCTGTCGGACTCCTTGGATGATACGCCCATCAAGACTGGTCTCGGACGGCCAGGAACAACGCCCCAAACGGCTCACGGGTGCCTCCGCCTGCTCGGCTGCAATAACCTACTCTGAGCATTATACGGAGCTCACCCGCCAAAGCCTGGGTCGTCTGGAAAGGATCAGGCCGGGTTTTGCAGCAACAGCATCAGCTTGGTCAAGGCCTTGCCCAAATCTTCCACAACTGCTGGATCATCCCCGATCAGGATCCATTCACGGAAGCTGTCCTGGGGGTCATACAGCCAGCAAGCGCGGCGCTGGCGGTCACAACCGGAGCGCACATAGGGATCAACCCCAAAGACCTCGCGCCGATCCAGGTTTACCACGGCCTTGCCGCTTTCGTCATAGCTGGTTTGCTGGATTTGCAGAACCCCCTGGGCTCCCAGGCTGACTTGATAGCGGACGCCTTCCCGCTGATCCGGCGTGATCAGACGAGACGGCCGATACGGCGCCGCCGCCAGCAAGCTATTGATGTGTTCGACCAGGGCCTCTTCGCCACTGTCTTTCAGGTAGAGTTTACGCAGGTTGTCCACATACTCATCGGAATAGACACTACGGGCCGGCTCCTGCCATTGAATGGCCGCCTCGCCCGAGCCCTGAGCGGAGGTCGCCGCCACACTTGCTTCCTCGATTTGGGTCAGCAGTTGCAGGGCTTGGCGGTAGTGCTCTCCCTCACGCCCCGTCTGGCGGACATATTCCTCCAGCGCTCCACGGGCCTCGTCATGATTGCGGAACTGCCAGGCCAGGCGCCCTTTGTGGAAGAAGTAATCCGCCGGCAACTTGGTCTGCAACTGCTCCATGCGCGTCAGCGCCTGAGATGCCCGGCTGTAATCCCCGGCCTCCAGGTAGTTTTCAGTAGCCATCAGCAAGCGGTCCGCCTCGATCTCCGGGCTTAATGCCCCGACCGGCTGCCCCGCCATGCACAGAACTGCCAGAACTCCCAGATGGCGGCGCCAGCCCCTACGCAATGATCGAAACCACATGACCGAACCCTCCTTGAACAGGGGAAAACGCAGGCAGGATCACGCCGCCGGCGTTACATCTTTATCACAATCTAACGAACTGTCCGTTCTTAATAGTAGCCTGTGCGACTGCCAAGCCCAAATCAGTTGGGCCACCAAACGGGCACACAGTGAACTAGTCGGCACGGCCCATAAAGCGCCGCTCCTCGGTATGGATGCGCACTTTCTCGCCCGCCTCCAAGTATTCCGGCACCTGGATCACCAAGCCGGTGATAAACTTGGCCGGTTTGGTACGGGCACTGGCGGAGGCCGCCTTCATGGCCGGTGCCGTTTCCTGGATGACCATGTCCACAGACTGGGGCAACTCCAGGCCGATCAGCTCATCCCCGACCTTCAGGACCTGCAGCCCCTGGATCTCCTCCGTAATAAACTGAAGCTCTTCTTCCAGGGCATCCTTGGAGAAGCTGTACTGGCTGAAATCCTCCGCATCCATGAAGATGTAATCGTCCCCATCCACATAGGAGAAAGTGACCGGGTGACGGGTCATGTCCACAGTAGTGACCAGCTCATCTCCCTTGAAGCGCTCTTCATGCTTCAGCCCGGTTCTGACATTGGTAAAGCGCACCTTGTAAAGCGTAGAGGCACCACGGGCACTGGGGCTGCTGACTTCAATATCCTTGATCAGCAGAAGTTGCCCGTTCAACTCCACCACCTCACCGCGTTTCAGTTCATTCGCTCTTGGCATACATACCTCTAGTCTATCCAAATGACCGGATTGTATGCCGCCGCCACTATGCTGCCTAGTATCTTATACGTATCCTTTTACCCTGCTTCGGTGTTCTTGGCGCAGCTCAACTATACTGGATCGAAATCATTGGAGACCCTATGACAAGACCTTCCAGCATGGGCCTGGTTCTCACCGGTGGTGGCGCCCGGGCCGCTTACCAGGTTGGAGTGCTCAAGGCCATCTCGGACATGATGCCCGGACTGCAGGATCCCTTTCGGGTGATCTGCGGAACCTCCGCCGGGGCCATCAATGCCATGGGACTGGCTACGGGCGAAGATATCTTCCGCCATAATATCGCCCACCTGGAACATCTTTGGGCTGAGATCAAGCCTGAAGACATCTACCGTTTCGATGCGTTCAGCCTCACCCGCCGCCTACAGCGTTTTATTCCCAGCCTGTTGTCGGGAAAGACCGAAGAGGCACCGGGAGCGCTCCTGGACAACCGGCCCTTGCGGGATTATCTGACCCGGGCCATCAAGCCCGAGGCCTTGAACAGCAAGATAGAACGGGGCAATCTGGATGCCGTGGGCATCACAGCCTGCGGCTACACCACCGGGCAAAACCTCTGCTTCTTTCAGGGCCATCCGGATATTCCCTCCTGGAACCGGATCCAGCGGCTGGGTGTACGCTGCACCCTCGGGATCGACCACCTCATGGCCTCCTCCGCAATCCCTACTCTTTTTCCGCCGGTCAAAATCCACCGGGAATATTTCGGCGACGGAGCAACCCGCCAGATTGCCCATATCAGCCCGGCACTCTACCTGGGAGCCAGTCGCGTACTGGTCATTGGCGTGAGCGCCAACCGGGTGGCGGCTCCTCGCCGCCGGCAAGTCCACAATATACCCACCGTGGCCCAGGTCATGGAGAATGTCCTCAACGGCATTTTTCTCGACACCCTGGAATACGACATCGAGCGCCTGGAGCTGATCAATCAACTGCTGGAACTTATCCCGGCCAAAAAGCTCGAAGCTGCCGGCCTGGACCTGCGCCCCGTGGGCCTGCTCCAGATTTCTCCCAGCTACCCCATCGATGACATTGCGGTCAAATACATCAACAGCCTGCCGCTGATGGTGCGCCGCATGATGGGGCGCAGCCTGGAAGTGGGCGAAGGTGGCGTCAGCCTGGCCAGCTATCTCCTGTTCGACAAGAATTTCTGCCGGGAGCTGATCAAACTCGGCTACCGGGATGCTCAAACCCATGCCAAGGAACTGCAGGATTTCTTTTCAGACAAGTCCGAACCCACCATGGCCCTTGCCCGCTCCAGTTAAGAAACCAGGCCTGGCAAGCGTACAGGCCTGGCAAACCGGACTGTTTCATTCTTGAAACATAAGCAAATTTAGCGTCACTTTTTTTTACAGGTGCCACTTAGAGGTGTTAAGCCTCCGTAACAGCCTGCTTTTACAGCAGTTTTTTGGCCACTTCTTGGAAAAAAGCTGACAAGCCTAATTTTTTCCCTTTCAAATCACTTAGTTACCATTTGCAAACCGTCAACAAAGTATACTCCACCTCCCTTTCCCGCCCCCGGCCATCCCAAATACTTCCCACTTTACAGGGACTTAGGAAACTGGCCCAAAAATTGTACAACCCCAGGGGATTACTTAGGCTATCTCTAGGCTGAACACCCCGTTGTTGAGTCTCACTCAAAGGATGGAAACAGTATGGATATGAAGCTTAAGGTTATGTCGTTCTCGCTCCTGGCCATGGTCGGATCAATCCAGGCCGCCAATGCGGCTCTCGTGGAAGAGGCCTTGCCCGACAATACCTACATCACACACAACGGCTTGGATTGGGCCTGGGCGAATCCCCAGCCAGCATCCCTGGAAACTTCAACCTTTACCCTCGACTTCCAAGAACAATTTGGTTGGCGCCTGCCCACAACAGAGGAACTGGCCCAGGCACCAACACCTTTCGACTTTGTCTTTGATGGAGCCAACGTCCCTCTTGGCGGAACAGACCCCAACACTGGGGCAATCTTTGAACCGAGCAATGATCAGCTAACCGGAGACGCGGCCTGTGCCACGCCCTTTTTCGATACGGCAATCACCGCCTGCCAATGGGACGACATGGTAACTGCCGATGGCACCGTCTTCCCCTGGGCAGGACAGGATGATGCGGATGACTTCTCGGAGCAGTTGGTCGTCCGCCTGGGCGACGATCCGGGGCAGCCCGTACCACCTCCGGAAACCCCGGATCCCGGCGATGACGATCCGGATCAGCCCGCTCCGGAACAACCTGAGCAACCCACAACGCCCCCTTCGGCAGAAGTCCCTGAACCAGCCAGTCTGGGCCTGATCGGCCTTGGCTTGGCCATGCTGGGCCTACGTCGCCGCCGTTAGTCCCAATCAGCCTGCCTGATAGCCTAAGTTGTCCGCGAACGCCCCGGCCCCAGCCGGGGTGTTCCGTTTCCCCACGGCATTCCCAGGTTTCGCCTGCCCGCTGCAGCCCGCCACCAAAGAATTTGTCCACTGCTCAGTGTAACTTTAGAACCATTCAGCAACAGTTATGGATTGGCTTGATTCATTGGCGCCAGGTAGCGGCAGCGGTGTACATAGACCTCCACACAAGCAATCAGCAACAGCATGTTCGTTTAAGCGGGCGCTGGACCATCGACCAGGCCCAGGCGCTGGAGCGGCGACTGAAACAGTTGCAGCTCGCCCCGCACCCGCGGGTGGTAATCGACAGCCGGGGGGTGGAAAGCCTGGATCTGACCGGCGGCTGGCAAATCCTGCGTCTGTTCGGCCAACTGCAGCAGCGGGGCCTGCAGGTCGAGCTGATTCCGGATGAGCGCCTCGGGCTCTTACGTGAGCTGTACCACCAAGGCCCCCTGGAACCGCCGCCGGTTCCGCGCCCAGCCTGGTGGAGCAAGCCGGTTATCGCGGTGGGACAGTGGAGCATCAGCAAACAAAATGATGTGGCCTATATGCTGGTGTTCCTCGGGCGCGCCCTCACCACCTTGCTAGGCAGCCTGCTACAACCCCATAAGCTGCATTTCGGCGCCATCTCCCAGCAAATTTACCAGACAGGCATCCTGGCGGTTCCCATTGTTTGCCTGATCGCCTTTCTGATCAGCATCGTCCTGGCCTATCAGGGGGCCCACCAGCTACGGCAATTCGGGGCGGACATTTTCACCATTGATCTGGTGGCGGTTTCCGTATTGCGGGAAATGGGCGTGCTGCTCACGGCAATCATGGTAGCCGGCCGTTCCGGCAGTGCCTTTGCCGCCCAGTTGGGGGTGATGAAAATCAACGAAGAAATGGACGCCATGCGCACCATCGGCCTGGATCCGTTCCGGGTGCTGGTTGTGCCCCGCATTCTCGGGCTCATCATTGCCCTGCCCTTGTTGACGGTACTGGCTAACTTGATGGGGCTGGCCGGTGGCGCCTTGCTGTCCAACCGGCTGCTGGATATTCCCTTCGAACAATTTCTGGTGCGCCTGGAAGAAGCCGTTGTCCTCTCCACTTGGTGGGTGGGCCTGGTCAAGGCGCCGGTCTTCGCCTTTATCATTGCGTTCGTCGGCACCTTGCGGGGAATGCAGGTGTCCGGCTCTGCCGAGCACTTGGGCCATCAGACCACGGTGTCCGTGGTGCAGTCGATTTTTCTGGTAATCATGGCCGATGCCATTTTCTCCATCATCTTCTCCGAGCTGGGGATCTAGGGCATGAAAGCAGCGAGAGAACCTCGTCCACCGCAAGAGCCCCGCAGCGAAGGCGCCATTATCCGGGTACGCCAGCTCGTCAACCGTTTCGGCAACCAGCTCGTGCACGACCATATCGACCTGACCATTCATCAAGGCGAAGTCTTGGGCATTGTCGGCGGCTCCGGCAGCGGCAAATCGGTGCTCATGCGCTCCCTGCTGGGGCTTCACCAACCCGATGGTGGACACATCGAGGTGGAAGGACTGGAGATCACCACCGCGCCAGCCCAAGAAGTTCGCCGAATCCGCTACCGTTCCGGTGTTCTGTTCCAAAGCGGCGCCTTGTTTTCCTCCTTAAGCGTAGCCGACAACATCCAGGTGCCGATCCGCGCCTATACGTCCCTCTCGCCCCAACTGTGCAGAGAGCTGGCTCTCCTTAAAATGAAACTGGTGGGGCTGTCCACCGAGGCAGCCAACAAGTTTCCCTCGGAGCTTTCCGGCGGGATGAAAAAACGTGCGGCCCTGGCCCGAGCCATCATCCTGGATCCGGCCCTGTTGTTTCTGGATGAGCCCACCGCCGGGCTGGATCCGATTGCCGCCGCCGAGTTCGACGACCTGATCCTGTATCTGCAAAAGCATCTGGGGCTGACCGTCGTTATGATCACCCATGACCTGGATAGCCTGTTCCGGATCTGCAACCGGGTGGCGGTGCTAGTCGACAGAAAGCTGGTGGTAGGCACCCTTGGGGAGCTGCTGAAACACCCTCACCCCTGGATTCGCCGCTATTTCCATGGGGCCAGGGCCCGCGCTGCCCAACCTCCCCCATCAGATAACGGAGTCCCCCATGTTTAAGGACAAGCATTACTTCGCTGTGGGGCTTTTTGTCCTGCTGGTTTGCGCTATGGGGGGCTATTTCGTCTACTGGCTGGCGGTAGCCAAAGAGCCTGCGGACACGCGGCGTTACCTAGTGTACTTCGAAGACAGTGTCCGGGGGCTCACCAAAGGCAGCCAGGTCCGATACAAGGGGCTCAATGTGGGCCGGGTGCAGGATGTGCGGATTGCACCAGACAATCCCCACAGGGTCGAAGTCATGCTGGAGATCGAGCAGACCACCCCGATTCTCAGCAACACCCGGGCCAGCATACAGATGCAGGGGGTGACCGGGCTTTCTTATGTGGCCCTTAACCACAGCGGCGACCCGGGAACTGCCGTGCAGTATCCCAACCAAGGAGTTCCCGAGATAGGCTCCACCGAATCCAGTTTCGACCGGCTGATGGAAAGTGCACCTCGGCTGATGAACCAGGTCACGGAACTGACCCGCAATATCAATCGCCTGTTCAACGACCAAAACATTAGCCGGATTTCCAACATCCTGAAGCAGGTGGAGCAAACCTCTGCCCAACTGGAACCCAGCCTGGTAGAACTGACCAGCGTCCTCCAACAAACCAGTGAAGCGCTACAACATATCACCGAAGCCGCGGAGAATCTGCAGCGCACCAGTGAGCAAGCCCAGCCCCAGATTATGGGTACGCTTAATAACATCGAGCAAACCTCCCGGCATCTGGCCCAGGCAAGCCATCAACTACAAAAGCTGATCAGTGACAACCAGGGCAGCATCTCCGAATTTGTGCAATCCGGCTTGCCGGAATTCAACCAGCTGATCCGCGAAAGCCGTGCCACCGTCCAGGAAATCCAATCCCTGGCGGAAAGCCTACAGCGCAACCCCAGCCAGCTCATCGTGCCTTCCAATATAGAGCGTACGGAGATCGCCCCATGATCGCCCGACTCCTGCTGACCGGACTCCTGTTTTTGCTGGCAAGCTGCGAGACCATCATCTCCCCGCCGCCGGCCTCCCAGCTCTATGGCCTACGCCCCTTGCCAGGCCAGTCCGGCGATAACCCAAACCTGCCCATCAACCTGGTGATCTCCCGCCCTAGCGCCAGCCCGGCACTGGAGAGGGAGTTCATCACCTTACACAAGGCCGACAACCAGTTTGGCTATTTCGCCCGTGTACGCTGGACCACATCCACACCTGAGCTGGTAAGGTTTTTCATCATCGACAGCCTGCAAAACCAGGGGCTATTCCAGTCCGTGACTCCAGACACCCGGTTTGGCCAAAACAACTACCGCCTGGACATCCATATCCAGGAGTTTCAGGCTAATTACACCCGGGACAGCGAAACACCAGAAGTCCACCTGAAACTGGCTTTCACTTTCACCGATATGGCCGGACAAAAGCCCTTGGCAACCTTTGTGGAAAGCCTACGCCTGCCCATTGCTGAAAACCGCCTCACCCTGGTCGTGGAAGGCTTCCAATCCGGCATGGAGCAGATCACCACCCAAACCATTCGCCAGATCATGGCGGCATTAAAAGAAATAGACCCGGAGTAACTCCCCCCTTCACCACCCCGCAAACCGCTCGCCCAAGGCCCTGCAACCAAATTCACATTCCTGAACAATTGGCACTTATTGCCAATGACACTGTCAGTCATGCCATGTCCTGGGCCCCCTGAGCCTGGTTACCATGTCCTTGTAACGAGGACTTTTTTAGCTGTTGTCGTTGTCCGTTACGCAAACAACAATAACGGAGCAACAATAATGAGCAAAAATCTACGGGATAACGAAAACAATAATCGCTTCAAAGGTAAAAAGGTCCTGCGTTTCCTGGCAACCATCGGACTGGCTGCAGCCATGACCGGATGTGGCAAGCTGGGCTATCTGCTCAGCAACGAGCGCGTCGTTAACGCAGACAACAACGACGTCGTCTTCATCGGCGACTCTATTTTTGCCCTCTCCGGCAAGATCCAGGACAACCTGGAGGCCAAAGCAGGACAAACCTTCCGCCGCTACACCATCTCCGGCGCCCAATTGGTGGGTGGATTTGTCGCTCCTTCCATACCGGAACAGTTCGCCATGGCTAAAGCGGACAATCCCAACATCAAAACGATGGTGGGCGATGCCGGCGGCAACGACATCCTGATTCCGGCGATTGCCCTCGACCCGCATAATTGCCGGACCCAGTGGTACCAGTTCGGCCGGTTGAGCAACAAGTGCAAGGCGTTCATCGATGACTTGTATGTGGCTGGTGTGGACTTCCTCAATGAACTGGAAGATCAAGGCGTCGAGAACGGCGTGCTGTTGGGCTACTACTACGTGAAAAACGGCCTGATTCCGGTAGCCAACCTGAAAGAAGCCGTTGATTACGGCAACAGCATCCTGGCCCGGGCCTGTGCTAACTCCACCCTCGACTGCGCCTTCGTCGATCCCCGTCCGGTCATCACCAACCGGGACATTATCTTCGACGGCATCCACCCTGCGGACAGTGGGTCGAAAAAGATCGCCGATCTGATCTGGCCGAAACTGCAACGACTCCTGTAAGTACACCAGGTGCGGCCCTCCGGCCGCACCTGTCGCGGTAACATAAGCAGAACCACACTATGAAGCATCTTAAACCTGTACTGTTACTGGTCGTTTGCTCAGCGGCCATTGGCGGCGCCTACTACGGCTATGGTCGTTCCGCTCCAGCCGAGCCAGAAAGCTATCTGGAAGCGCCCTCCCGCCCGCAAGCCGGCCCCGCCTCCATTGCTTCCCAGGATTCCAGCCCCACCGCTAATGACCAGCAGAATGACCTGGTTAAGCAACTGGCCATCCTGTTCCTGGAACGCTATGGCGAAAGCATTGAGCATCCCGCAACCCAGGCCAAGCTATACGAGGAATGGCAAACCTTGCTCTCCACCTATCCGGAGCACGGCCAATGGCTGTTTGAGGCAGCACTGGAGCTGGCGTTTCCGGAGCTGAAAGACCGTATCCTGTCACTTCTCCAACGACTGGCACTTTATCATCAGTGGCTGGACAACAATTATCTGACCTTACAGAGAATGCCCATCCTGGAGCGCCAGGCCGCCATCTGGGAAAAGCGGGCAGAACTGTTTGGCGCTGATGCGGAGCGGATCTGGGAAGAAGAACAAATCGCCATGAATCAAAAGCAACTGGCGGTCCAAGAAACCTTGCAGAGGCTGGATCAAGCCCATGACCTCAGTCCCTCTGATGCGGCCTACCAACTCCAGGCAGCCGTTGACGAAGTCTACGGCGAGGGCTTCGGCCGCCAGCTGATTACCCCCGATGTCATGGCCTCCGCCCTGTTCAGTTTGGAATCCGTGCAGGCCCAACTCCAGGCTTTGCCGGAAGAGGAACGCCAAGCCCACCTCAATGCCCTCCGCAGACAGCTGGGTTACCCGGAAGATGTCATTGTCCGGCTGGAAGAGCAGGACAAAAAACGGGATGAACGCTGGAAGCAGGGATATCAGTACATGGCGGAGCGGGACCAGCTGAGCCGCCAGTACAGCGGTGATCGGCTAACGCAGGAGCTGGACGCCCTGCGGCAAAAGCATTTTGGCCGTGCCGCACACACCATTGCCCGGGAGGAAGAAGAGGGATTCTATCGCTTCAATCGTCCTCGGCGGCTGGGGCTCAATTGAGCCCGGCCGTCGGCCTCATTGAGAGATTCTTTACAGCTCTGCTCCCGACTGACAGCTCTGCTCCCCACAAGGCCGCCAAGCCCCACCCAACACAGAGCCCCGAAAGTCAGATCTCTATAATGTCCTTCATTCTCCACAAAACTCCCCATAGGCTGCGTTTGTCCAGACGGGGCCATGGGGCCTGTCCACCGTGTCAGCCGGGAGACTCCCATGACCAGCCAAGACCACTACAAGCGTCTTTCCAAGGACGATGCCGTAGTCCTGCTTGTGGACCATCAATCCGGGCTTATTTCCCTGGTGCAGGACTTCTCTCCGGGTGAGTTCAAGAACAATGTGCTGGCCCTCGCCGACATTGCCCAATACTTCCAGTTGCCGACTATCCTGACGACCAGTTTTGAAGACGGCCCCAATGGCCCCCTGGTTCCCGAGCTTAAGGAACTCTTTCCGGATGCGCCGTACATCGCCCGCCCCGGACAAATCAACGCCTGGGACAATGAAGATTTCGTCAAGGCCGTCAAAGCAACCGGCCGCAGGCAATTGATCATTGCCGGAGTCGTTACCGACGTCTGCGTCGCCTTTCCGGCACTGTCCGCGATTAATGACGGTTATGAGGTGTTTGCAGTGACCGACGCCTCCGGAACCTTCAATGAGGTGACCCGGCATGCCGCGTGGACACGTATGGCACAGGCCGGCGTACAACTGATGAACTGGTTTAGCGTGGCATGCGAGCTGCATCGTGACTGGCGCAACGATATCGAAGGGCTAGGCACCCTGTTTTCCAATCACATTCCCGCATACCGTAACCTGATTACCAGTTACACTGCCCGAAAGTGAGCAATTCGACAATGCTTGGCTAACGCAAGGCTCTTCCAGAACAGGCAGAAGCTTGGCCGGAGTCCGACTCAAGGACAACGAGGACTCTGCCGTGGGTTCGCAGTGGATTAATAGTGAAATCTGTTGCGGCAGAAAGTATTCAGAAAAGTTATTTCTCAATAGTAGAGAATCGACTTTAGAAAGAAATGGTCGGGACAGAAGGATTTGAACCTTCGACCCCCAGCACCCCATGCTGGTGCGCTACCAGACTGCGCTATGCCCCGACTTGAAGAACGCTGAATTGACTAACTCAGCGGGTGCGAATATTACATCATCCCAAAGCGTAAATAAACCTCTTCTTGAAGTTTTTTGCTAAATATTTGCTTTTAAAGCAAATCTGTACGTTTTATCGCCAAATATCGATTGATAACCTCAACACCTAACTGGTTCGGCGTTACATCCATCACCAGCAACCCTTCCGCCTGTAGCTGTTCCTGCAATTGGCGACGGCCTGCCAGGTAGGCCACTGTCCCGGTATATTCCAAAGCCCTGTCGAAGTCTCCAACCTTGTGTCGACAGGCTTGATCCAACGCTTCCTCCCGCAGGTTAGCCAGCAACACCAGATGTTTTCGGCGCAACAGCCGCACGCACATCAACAGATCCTGCGCATCTTCATCACGTAAATTGGTCAGTATGACAATCAAGGCCCGTTTGTGCTGGCGACTCATCAGCTCTTGTCCGGCCCGGAGATAATCGCTGGCATGATTGCCAGGATAAAGATCATAGAAGCGGTTCAAAAGCTGGTGAACATTCGTCGCCCCCTTCACGGCGGGCATCCAGCGGCTACCGTTGCCAAAGCTCATCATGGCCACCGAGTCGCCCTGGCGTAGGGCCACAAAGGACAGCATCAGGCTGGCATTCAGGGCTTGATCGAAATGGCTCAGCTCCCCATCCTGGGTGCGCATCCGGCGTCCGCTGTCCAGCATCAGGACGACCTGCTGGTCGCGTTCATCCTGGAACTCCCGGGAAATCAGCTGCAACCGCCTGGAGGTTGCTTTCCAGTCAATCTGGCGGATCGAGTCATCCGGACGATATTCCCGGAGCTGATGGAACTCCCGGCCCTCACCACGGCGCGGCCGCGGACGGATCCCCAACCGGGCAACCTGATTGTCCTTGGTCAGCAAACCAAAACCGGAGACCGCTGCAAAATTCGGATACACCCGCACCTCGGTCTGAAGCGGAATGCGGTGCTGGACTTCCCACAACCCCCACTTGGATCCTTGCCGCAGCTCCAGGCCAGCAAAGACCGCCGGACCACGTCGCAGGGGCCGCATCCGGTAGCGAAGCTCGCTAAACTGGCCAGGACGCAACATCACCTTTAGCGGCATCCTCTCAACCAGGGACTCCGGAGGGTGGAAGTCATGGATTTCAATGGTCGTTTCCCGCTGTAGGTCATGACGCACCCGCAGGATGACATCACTCCACTGCCCTAACGCCAGGCTCCCCTCGTGACGACGTTCCAAACGAATCGCCGGGGCACGGCGGGATTGCCACAGGTCCAGGATCGCGCCCAGGCCCAACGCCGCCAATACCCAGGCCAACACAGGGGATGCGAGGCCTCGCCAGGCGGGCAACAGCATCTCTGCTAATGTGATCCCAGTGGCGGCAATCAAAATGATAGCGACAAGGGCGATTAAGCGCCGGCTCGGTCTAAACCTCATGGACGGGGGGCATCCACCTGTTCGAGAATATCTTCCAGCAACCGATCCGGGCGAATGCCTTCGATTTCCATCTCAGCCCCCAGCATAATCCGATGCCTTAACACCGGCTTGGCGACCCGCTTGATATCGTCGGGCAATACAAAACCCCGCCCCTGAATCAGCGCGGCTGCCCGGGCCGCTTGGACCAGCCCAATGCTTCCCCGCGGCCCAGCGCCGCGGCTGATGCCGCGCCAGTCCCGAGTGGCACTCACCAAGCGTACGGCATAGTCCAGGATTTGCCGGTCCGTGGTTACCATGCGGGCTTGCTTTTGCAACTGTAGGATCCCTTCGGGCGTAATCAAAGCAGTCAGGCCGGCCAGGTAATCCTGATCCCGGACCACGTCAGTCACCCGCCGCACCAGCTCTACTTCGTCATCCTGGGCCGGATAATCCATGCGGAGCTTGAACATAAAGCGATCCAGCTCCGCCTCCGGCAGAGGATAAGTTCCTTCCTGTTCGATCGGGTTCTGGGTCGCCAATACCATGAAGGGTTGCCCTACCGCGAAGGAGCGTCCTTCGATGGTCACCTGATGCTCCTGCATCACTTCCAGCAGGGCGGCCTGGGTTTTGGCTGGAGCGCGGTTGATTTCATCGGCCAGCAGCAGGTTGGTGAAGACGGGCCCTTTACGGACCTCGAACTTGCGCGCCTCCATATTGTAAAGGGCATGTCCGGTGATATCGCTCGGCATCAGATCCGGCGTGAACTGGATCCGGGCAAAGCCTCCGCCAAAGGTCTTGGCCAAGGCCCGGACCAGCAATGTCTTACCCAGCCCCGGTACACCTTCCAACAGCACATGGCCTCCGGCCAGCAAGGCGATCAACACCTGCTCGACCACCTCATCCTGCCCGATCAAAACGGACTTGAGCGCCTGATTCACCTGCCGCACCACTGAGGCTCCCTCTTGCAATTGGCCGGAATCGGTCGTGGACACAGATATTTGGGGCTCCGTCATAGGTTGTTCCTTATGGTTTGCAGATCCTGTACACAATGGGTAAAGCGAAGCTCATCCTGAGGCGCGGCCGCCATGGCCTGCGCCACTTGGGTCTGGGACAAGCCTGTCAAACGGGCCAACTCCTCATGCTGGCGAGCTTCAGGCCAGGCAGCATAGCCCGGCAAGCGCTGGGCCACTTTTGCCTCAATGTCAGCTCGTAGGGTCTCCACCAGGGTGGCAGCCTGCCCGTGGCGCCAGAGGAAGCGGGCGGAAGCCTGGATATGCTCCATGAACCGATGGCGCTGTCGGCCCACCTCAACGGCCACCGGACCAAAGCGAAGCCCTTGCCGCCACAGAAACAACACCAGCAAGGCCAAGCCGAGGCTCAAGCACCAGCCAGCCCGCTGCCACAGTATTTGGGAGAGACTCGTGGCCTCCTGGTTACGCAGCACCAAAACTGACTGGCCATCGCCAACCAGCTTCCAAAGCAAATAGGCGTTGTCCCGACAACCGATATAGTTATTGGTCCAAAGCCGGGTGTCCGCCAGCAGAGTCACCCGGCCGGCTCCATATTCGAACTGTGCCAAACGAGGCCCCCGGTGATCTTTCACAACCAAGTCGCTGTGCGCCCTTTCCAGGCTCAGCCTGTTCTGGCTTGGAAAGCCCACCTGCACCTGTTCTCCCCCTGGTGCAAAGCGCACTTCCGCCGGGTCAATATAAATGCCGCAGGGAGAGGCCGTCCCCAGAATGTCATCCAGCACTGTGAACTCAAAAGCTTCCCTGGGCCTGCCAGATGGCCGTTTGACCTCTACCCCGAAGTGGTCAAACAGAAAGTCCTCCCTCAGGCTCTCGGGGACCCGATAGGGATTCTGCCCCGCCATGACCAACTGGCCGCCGTCCCATACCCACGCCAGCACCTGCCCTGCCAGAGCTTCGGAAAGGGCGCCATAGGCGTCGATCAGGAGCAGGGTCTCAATGTTTTGAAGCTGACCTGGCCGGCGCAAGCTGTGCAGCCCAATTTCACTTTGCACGGCCATACCCTGGGCCTGCAAGAACCGGTCAGCAGCCAGGTAGGGATTGCGCTTCGCCGCCACAGTCGGAGTGGCTCCCTGGTGGATCTCTACCCATTCCGTTTGCCAAAGCCACCAGCCCAACCCGCCGGTAACCAGCAGCACGCCGATAAGCCAGATGCGCCCCTTCGTCATGGCCGCTCCGCCTCCTGAAACAGAGACTCCCATTGCCGGCAAAGCGCCCGGACCGCCTGACTTTGAGGCGTCCGGTGCCCATAGGCCAGATCCTGCCAAAGGCTGGTCAACTGACCACAGTATTCCGAGAGTGCCTCGTCTCCCCTGGCCTGCACCTGGCGTAAGCAGTCGCTTTCCGTATCACCACTTTGGAACTCGAAGCCTTTTTGATGGATCAGTCGGCTAAGGCTGGCCCGGTACAAAAGCCCTACAGCCTCCCGGTGCTGGCCCTGCTGCCACAGCCTCCAGACGGTTTCAGCTAGCTCCCCGGGCACACTGGATTCTCGGATATCCAGGCCAAACAAGGTTTCCGGCTGAGGGGGACGGACAGATCGCCGTGCAACCGAGGGTACCAAACGCCCCAGCCAATCCCGATAACGCCAGGCCACGACTCCCAGCAAAACGGCGAACCCCAACCAAGCCAGCCACTCAAGCACCCGAGCCAGATCGGAAACCCAGTCCAAACCAAACCCAGGTGACCAGCTAGGCTCTTCCTCCTCGCTGGATTCCGTTAGGAATTTAGGCAGCTGTAGAGTTTTCTTTTCTTGCAGCGCATCACTGCCCAGCACATCCTCAATCCCCCGCCGGGCCGCTTCGGGAGAAAGAGAGCCCGGGCGCGCGCCCATCACCACACTCACAACCTCTTCCTCAGGCTCGTCATCGGCCCACGCCGGGGATGGGGGAAACAGTGAAAGCAGGCAGAGGCCTGCAAGCAAGAGCGCCGAAACCTGCCGGGAGGTCTCCTGGCGCTTCGCCAAACGGCGAAACACCAGCTCAATATCCCAGCCTTCCAGATGAATCCGTCGGTTCAGGTACAGGGCAAAGCCCCCTGCCACATAAAAAGGTGCAATGAGCGCCATCGCCAGCAGGTAGAAAAGCACCAGCAGCTCCCCCTGCTCCAGCATCCAGGAAAACTGCGAGCCGGGCTCGCCCCAGGGCGTCAAGCTGGGCAGCAGCATCAGGCCGGCCAGGGCCAACACAATCTCCAGATGGGCCCCCATCAAGGCCAACCAGGAAGACTGGGCATACTGGCTCTGGTGCAGCAAGGCCATCCGCTGGCGTCGGGTCTGGCCTTCGGCACCTTCCAGCATGACCAGTGGCAGGTCATAGGAGCGGCTGGGGCTGAACCGACGCCAGGTTAGCGATGCAAACCACTGGGACGCCATCATATCCGGCAACGCCCTTAGGGTTTCCCTCAGGCTCGGCACCGTACCGAAGATTGCACGACTCAGGATGTATAACTGAGGCCGCTCAAACAGGGGCTTTAACCACCACAGCAACCAGGGCACCCAGGCATCGGGAATGGGCAACAACCAACACAGCAAAGCCACCGGCAAGGCCAGCGCCAACCAGGACAGGACTAGCAGCCACCACCAGGTACGGGCCATGAGCAATCCAAGATCCACCGCTTCCCAGGGAGTTCGTGGCCGTGCGACAAAAGCCATGTTTTCAAGCTTCATAGGTCATGGCTTCTAACAAACACAGGGGAATCTTTCCGGAAGCGCCCTCGCCCACTCCACCCGAAATAGGCCAGTACCAGCAACCAAAGCGCGGCACCGACGCCATATTTCACGCCAAGGGGTAAGGCCCCGTTGGACGACCAGAACGCCTCAATGAAGGCCGCAATCAACAGCATCAGAATCACGCCGTACATTAGCCGTATTCCGGTGGCTGCAGCCAGTCTCAAGGAAGCCAGCCGGCTCAAGGAGCCCGGCACCAGCAAGCTATAACCCAGCTTCAGGCCTGCACCGCCGGCGATGCCGATGGCCGTCAATTCAAATGCCCCATGGCCGATGACAAAGGAAAACAAGGTATGCGGATAGCCCACATTTGCCAAATGGCCGGCCACCCCACCCAGTAAAAGCCCGTTGAACACCAAGGCCACAGCCGAGCCGAGCATCAAGAGCAACCCACCCGCAAAGCAGCGAAAGGCCACGCTGATGTTGTTGTAGATGTAGAAGCCAAACATCATGAAATCCGACTCCGACTCCCGATTGCGCCCGATATGGTCACTGGCCGGGTTGTACATGTATTCAAATTCCATGACTTGCGAGAGATTCAGCAAGCTGTAGATCAAGTGGGGCTCCACCTGTAATGCCGCAAAAAACAGAAGCGCGGGGAGGTACAGAAGCCCGAAGGCAGTCCAGATGAACCCTTGTTGCTCCCGCACCAGTTGCGGGAACTCCAACACCCAAAACTGGCTCAACCTGCCCCGGATGCCGGTGTGGCGCTGATACAGCTGATGGTGCCCCCGCAGCATCAGATCGTTAAGCTCCTCAATCAAGTAAGCGCTGTATTGGCGCTCCCGGGCCAGCGCCAGAAACTGGCACACTTGGCGATACAGTGCCGGGAAAGCGGCTAGGTCTTGTCCCGTCGGTTTGGGCGAACGCTGCTCCAATTGCTCCAACAGGCTCTCGAAATGCTGCCAACGTTCCCGGTAAACGGACTCGAACTGTTCCTGCTTCATCTGCTATCCGCTCAACGTCTGGCTTCCAAGGCCGGCTGCCCCTTGCCCGTGAGACCATTGGCAACACGCTGCAAATACCCCACGGCGGCTTCGTCCTTAAGCTGGATAAGGGGTGTAAGGAGGTTGGCCAGCTCGGCTTGGCGCTGGCCAGATAAGGACCCGGAGCGTTCCGCAAAACCAATGATGGCCCGCTGCTCCTCTAAATCCAGCGGGATCGGCAGCACCGCACTTCCCTGAACGGGATTGCAAGGAGTATCGAGTGAAGGGGTTTGTGACTGGTCTGAAGCAGCTGGGGTATGGAGCAAAGGCCGCTTTGGCTTCTCGAAGTCATAGACCACCCAGGTACCGGCGGCCAGGTCACCGAGCCGCCGGAAATCCCGGGTGACCAACATGCTGAGTATGCCCAGGCTGTAGAGCAGCGGGAGGAAATCAACCACCCGCAGCAGGTTACGCACCATGGAGCCGGAGAACGTGACGGGCGTGCCATTGTCATAGAGCACTCGGAGATTGAATGCCTTTTTACCCGGGGTCGCTCCCTGGCGAAAAACCTCAAAGAAAACAGGATAGAACCATTCCAGAAGGAAGAAGCACAGGAAGTACATCCCCTTGCCGAACAGCCCAAAAAAGGAAAATACCAGAGACAGGATGCAAAAGAAGGCGATACGGATCAGTCCATCGAGCAAATAGGCCAGGATGCGTGCTCCTGGCCCTGCCGGCGTCAACAACAGCTCGGTGCCTTCCGGTGTTTCGACGGCTGCACGATTTTCCAACATCCCTGTAGACATCTCTAAACGGAATCCTTTGACAGCCTTGTCTGACAGTGACCAGGAACCTTACAGCGGCCCCAGAACCTCCAAGACCTCTTCCAGTTCCACGATCATCTGCCGGATCAGCTGCTTGGTCTGGCTGCTGTCATCCTTGCTTTCGCTGCCAGACAATTTCAGCTTGGCACCACCAATGGTATAGCCTTGGTCATACAGCAGGCTCCGAATCTGCCGGATCATCAGCACATCCTGGCGCTGATAGTAGCGGCGGTTACCCCGCCGCTTCACTGGAGCCAGCTGACTAAACTCCTGCTCCCAGTAACGCAGCACATGTGCCTTGACCTGGCACAGCTCACTTACCTCACCAATGGTGAAGTAGCGTTTCCCCGGGATTGGAGGCAGTTCATTGTTGTGGCTGGGTTCCAGCATAAGCTTCCACCTTTGCCTTCAATTTCTGACCGGGGCGGAATGTCACAACACGGCGAGCAGTAATGGGTATTTCTTCCCCTGTCTTGGGATTTCGGCCCGGTCGTTGTTTTTTATCTCTCAGGTCGAAATTGCCGAAACCGGAAAGCTTCACTTGCTCATTGTGGGCAAGGGCATTCCGGATTTCGCCGAAGAAAGCCTCGACCATTTCCTTAGCTTCACGCTTGTTCAAGCCAACTTCTTCAAACAGACGTTCCGCCATATCAGCTTTGGTCAAAGCGGCCATAGCTAACTCCTCAACAAAGCACCGAATTCTTTTTCTAGTTCCCTGATCACCGCCTCAAAGGCCGAGGTGATCTCCTCTTCCTGCAACGTGCGTTCGGGGTGCTGCCACACCAGACCCAACGCAACACTCTTCTTGCCGTCTTCGATATGGGCCCCTTCGTAGACATCGAACAGGCGAACCTGGGTCAGCCACTGGCCTGCGACCTTCCGCACCTGGGCTTCGATCTCTGCAAAGAGAACCTGCTTGTCGACGACGACCGCAAGGTCGCGGCGAGTTCCGGGATACTTCGAAAATCCCTTGAATGATGGCAACTTACCTTCCGTTACCAAAGCTAAGCATAGCTCAAAGATAAACACGGGGCCATTCAGATTCAACGAATTAAGGAGGGCCGGGTGTAGCGCCCCCACAAAGCCCACCAGCTCGCCGTTGCGTTCAATTCGGGCACATTGGCCCGGATGCATCGCCGGATGGGTGCCGGGTTTGAAGCTGAAATCCGCCCCTACACGGGCCAACAGGGACTCTACATCCCCCTTGGCATCGTAGAAGTCCAGCGGGGTCGATTTGTCCGCCCAGTTTTCAGGGTCGCGGGTGCCGGCAATCAAACCGGCCAGCATGGGCTCCTGGGATATGTTGTCGCCTTCTTTCAGAAAGCGTAGTCCAGTTTCAAACAAGCGTACACGGCTTTGTTGACGGTTCTGGTTATAGCGCAGCGCATTGACCAGTCCCGGCAGCAAGGATACCCGCATCACCGACAGATCCGCCGAGATCGGGTTCGCCAGGGCAATGCCGTCCACTTCCGGGAACAGGGCCTTTTGTAGCTGCGGGTCCACGAAGGAATAGGTAATGGCTTCCTGGTATCCCCGGGTGACCAGATGGGCCTTGAACTCCTCCCAGGAGTGACGGATTTCCGGAACCGCCTGGAACTCCAAGGACACCTTGGGCTTGGTCACCGGGAGATTGTTATAGCCACGAATACGTCCCAGCTCCTCGATCAAGTCCACTTCCCGCTCGATATCAAAGCGGTAGGACGGCGCGCGCCATGTCCAGCCCGCCTCAGTGGATTCCTCAAGGGTCAGTCCCAGACGGGTCAAAATATCTTCGACCTCTTCACGGGTGAACTCCATCCCCAACAACTCTTCTGCCCGCTGATGGCGCAGTGTGACCAGTTCCGCTGCCGGCAACTCCTGCTCGGCAACCACTTCGATCAGCTCGCCCGGCTCGCCGCCCACAATTTCCAGCAGGAGTTGGGTGGCCCGCTCTGCCGCCTTGCGCTGCAATTGATAGTCAACGCCCCGCTCAAAGCGGTGGGAGGACTCGGTGTGCAGGCCATACTGGCGGGCCCGTCCAGTAATCGCCAAGGGGGCGAAGAAGGCGCTTTCCAGGAGGATATCCCGGGTGTTTTCGGTCACACCGGAGTGCTCGCCCCCCATGATGCCCGCCATAGCCAGCGGCTTTTCATGGTCGGCAATCAACAGGGTGTTGTCCTTCAGTTCTACGGTTTCGCCATCCAGCAGGGTGATTTGCTCGCCCGACTTGGCCATTCTCACCACAATGCCGCCCTTGAGCTGATCCAGGTCGAAGGCGTGCAGGGGCTGCCCCAGCTCCAGCATCACGTAGTTGGTCACATCCACCACGGGATCAATACTGCGCATACCGGAACGGCGGAGGCGCTCCTGCATCCACAGGGGCGACGGGCGGCTCAGATCCACCCCCCGGATCACCCGGCCGATATAACGCGGGCAGGCAGCCGGCGCCTCGACACGGATCTCGAAGCGGTCAGGAATCCGGGCCGCCACCGGCTGGATGTCCGGCGCATTGACCGGCATCCGGTTCAATACCCCAAGCTCCCGGGCCAGACCTGCGACACTCAGGCAGTCGCTCCGGTTTGGCGTGAGATCAATATCAATAACGGAGTCATTCAACCCCAGGTAAGTGACAATGTCGGTTCCCAGAGGGGCATCCGCCGGAAGCGGCATCAAGCCATCGGACTCTTCCGCCAGGCCCAGCTCCTGCTCGGAGCACAGCATGCCGAGGGATTCGACGCCCCGCAGCTTGGCCCGCTTGATCTTCAACCCGCCCGGCAGCTTGGCGCCAACCTGGGCAAAGGGCACCCGCATGCCCGGTTCCACATTGGGAGCACCACAGACCACCTGATAGCTCTGCTCACCGTCGAACACCTCGCAAATACGCAGCTTTTCCGCATCGGGATGGGGATTCACGGCACGTACCTCACCCACCACAACACCGCTGCAGTCGCCACCCAGGGACTCAACTCCGTCCACTTCCAGCCCCGCCATGGTGATCTGGGCAACTAGCTCCTGGGTATCAAGGGCGGGGTTCACCCACTCGCGCAACCATTGTTCACTAACTTTCATGCTATTCCTTCTCTTGAACTCGGGCGGTGACTGATGCATTCCGCCGCAGGCGGGACTGACCCCGCCCCTGAGATATCTTGGGTGCCTGCCGGCCTACTTGAACTGGTCCAGAAACCGCAGGTCGTTCTCGAAGAACATCCGCAAATCGTTCACGCCATAGCGCAGCATCGCCAGGCGCTCAACCCCCAGGCCAAAGGCAAAGCCGGTATAGACTTCCGGATCGATGCCGCAGGCTTCAAAGACCTTGGGATGCACCATGCCGCAGCCCATCACCTCCAGCCAGCGGATATTCCCCTGCTCGTCACGGCCCCACTCAATATCCACCTCGGCAGAGGGTTCGGTGAAGGGGAAATAGGAGGGGCGGAAACGTACTTCCAGGTCCCGCTCGAAAAACACCTGCAAAAATTCGATGATGGTGCTCTTCAAGTCGGCAAAACTGACTTTCTTATCCACCAGCAGGCCTTCGACCTGGTGGAACATCGGGGTATGGGTCTGGTCGGAATCACAACGGTAGACGCGCCCCGGGCAAATCATGCGAAACGGGGGCTTGCTCCGCTCCATGGTGCGGATCTGAACCGGAGAGGTATGGGTACGCAGCAGCCGGCCGGCATCGAAATAAAAGGTATCATGCATCGCCCGGGCCGGATGGTGTGAAGGAATATTCAGGGCTTCAAAGTTGTGGTAGTCGTCCTCGATCTCCGGGCCCACTTCCACGGTATAGCCGCAACGGCCAAAAAAGTTTTCAATGCGCTGGATCGTACGGGTTACCGGATGGATACTACCCGTGGCTTCCCGGCGCCCCGGCAGGGTGACATCCAGAGTCTCGCGAGCCAGTTTGGCTTCCAGGGCAGCCTTCTCCAGTTCCCGGCGCTTGCGGGCAATGGCTTCCTGCAGTTTCTCCTTGGCTTCGTTAATGGCGGCACCGGCAGCGGGACGCTCTTCAGGACTGAGCCGCCCAAGACTTTTGAGCTGATCGGTGAGCTTGCCTTTTTTACCCAGGTATTGGACGCGAAGCTGTTCCAGCGCCGACTCTGCCGTAGCTGACTCCAGCTCGGTCAGAGCTTCCTGAACCAGTGCCTCTAGATTTCCCATTTATCCGACTCCAAACAAAATAGGGGAAGAGCACGCCCTTCCCCTATTAGATCTTGCAGTAACGCTTCAGCTTGCGCTCAAACGTTCACCAGATGCCTTATGCCAGGGCTTCTTTCGCTTTCTGAACGACAGCGGCAAATGCTGCTTTTTCATTCATCGCGAGGTCTGCCAAGACTTTACGGTCGATCTCGATATTAGCTTTTCTCAAGCCAGCAATCAGACGGCTATAGGACAGACCCAGCTCACGGGCACCCGCGTTGATACGGGCAATCCACAGAGCGCGGAACTGACGCTTGCGCTGACGACGGTCACGGTATGCATACTGGCCAGCCTTGATGACGGCCTGTTTGGCAACCCGGTAAACACGACTGCGGGCACCGTAGTAACCTTTAGCCTGATTCAGAATCTTCTTGTGACGGCGTTTTGCCGTTACTCCGCGTTTTACACGAGCCATTTTTTAACCCTTTATCCAAAAACAGTTGACGTAATGAAGATGGAAACGCAGTGGCTTAGTTGCCGAGCATGCGTTTAATCAGACCCAGGTCAGCAGCAGAGATCAGCTTGGTGCCACGCAGCTGGCGCTTACGCTTGGTGCTCTTCTTGGTCAAGATGTGACTGGTAAAGGATTGCTTGTGCTTGAAGCCGTGCGCCGTTTTCTTGAAACGCTTACGCGCACTGCTCTTGGTTTTCATTTTTGGCATTGCTAAAACTCCGCATTCGGTCAATATAAAAAGTGCCTTAAGACGACAAAACCCCGAGCGAATCGCCCGGGGTTTCAGGCCAATATCGGGCACTACTTTCTCTTTTTGGGAGCGATGACCATCATCAGCTGACGCCCTTCCATTTTGGGGTGCTGCTCGACAACGCCGTACTCTTCCAGATCCCGTTCGATCCGTTTGAGCACTTCCATGCCGAGTTCCTGGTGGGCCATCTCACGGCCACGGTAGCGAATCGTTACCTTGGCCTTGTCCCCTTCGGTTAGGAAACGTATCAGGTTGCGTAGTTTGACCTGATAATCCCCTTCTTCCGTCCCTGGTCTTAATTTCACTTCTTTAATCTGGGTCTGCTTCTGTTTTTTCTTGGCTTCGGCCTTTTGCTTCTTCTCTTCGAAGATCTTTTTGCCGTAGTCCATGATCTTGCAGACAATCGGATCCGCATCTGCGATCTGCACGAGATCCAGACCCGCCTCCTCCGCTGCCGCCAGCGCTTCTTCGATGGGCACAACGCCTACCTGCTGTCCGTCGGCATCAATCAACCGTACTTCGGTGGCGTCAATGTTATCGTTAATTTTCGGTTTGTCTGCGCGGCCAGCGCCTTTCGAGGTATTACGCTTAATAGTTTTGTCTCCGTCAGTTAAACTCTGCCCTTCTTCTCGACTTCAGCTTTCAGCTTTTCGAGCAGGGCGTCTAATGGCATGCTGCCTAAATCTTCTCCGCTACGAGTGCGCACTGCAACAGTGTTCGCCTCCATTTCCTTGTCGCCAACGACGATCAAGTAAGGCACTCTGTTGAGCGTATGCTCGCGAATTTTAAATCCGATCTTCTCGTTTCTCAAGTCCGTAAATGCACGAAAACCTTGATTTAGGAGAGTTTCCGCGATTTTCTCACAATATTCCGACTGCCGGTCGGTAATATTCAGCACAGCCACCTGCTTCGGCGCCAGCCAAAACGGGAAGGCCCCTTCATAGTGCTCGATCAGGATCCCGATAAAGCGCTCAAAGGAACCCAGGATCGCCCGGTGCAGCATAACCGGCGTCCGCCGGCTCTGGTCATCGGCCACATACTGGGCGCCCAGCCGACCCGGCATGGAGAAGTCGACCTGGATGGTACCGCACTGCCAGACCCGACCCAGACAGTCCTTCAGGGAAAACTCGATCTTGGGCCCGTAGAAAGCGCCCTCACCCGGCAACTCTTCCCAGGGCAGCTGTTTGGCATCCAGGGCCTGTGCCAGGGCCTGTTCGGCCTTGTCCCACACTTCATCCGAGCCCACCCGCTCTTCCGGACGGGTAGATAGCTTATAGATAATCTCGGTAAAGCCGAAGTCCGCGTAGACCTCGTGCAGGAAGTCGATAAAGGAAGCCACTTCTTCCTGGATCTGGTCTTCGGTACAGAAGATGTGCGCATCATCCTGCACAAAACCCCGCACCCGCATCAAGCCGTGCAAGGAACCCGAGGGTTCATTACGGTGGCAGGAGCCGAACTCCGCCAGACGCAGCGGCAGATCCTTATAGGAACGCAGGCCCTGGTTGAACACCTGCACGTGGCACGGGCAGTTCATGGGCTTGATAGCATAGTCCCGCTCTTCCGAGTCGGTGGTAAACATCTGGTGCTGGAACTTGTCCCAGTGGCCGGAGCGCTCCCACAGGGTACGCTCAACCACCTGGGGAGTCTTGATCTCCTGGTAGCCACGGCGACGCAGCTTCTCGCGCATGTATTGCTCGATTTGCTGGTACAGGGTCCAGCCATCGGCGTGCCAGAACACCATACCCGGTGCTTCTTCCTGCATGTGAAACAGGTTCAGCTTACGGGCAATCTTACGGTGATCCCGCTTCTCGGCTTCCTCAATTCGCTTGAGATAAGCGTCCAGGTCTTTCTTGTTGAGCCAAGCGGTTCCATAGATCCGCTGCAGCATTTCATTCTTGGAGTCACCCCGCCAATAGGCACCGGCCACCTTGGTCAGCTTGAATGCCTTCAGCTTGCCCGTGCTGGGCACGTGAGGCCCGCGGCACAGGTCCAGGAACTCACCCTGACGGTAGAAGGACAACTCCTCCTCACCCGGAATGGATTCGATGATCTGGACCTTGTAGGTCTCGCCCATCTGTTCGAAGGTACGCACCGCCTCGTCACGGCCCATCACCGAACGCTCAACCGGGATATCCTGGGCAGCCAGCTCTTTCATGCGGGCTTCAATTTTCTCCAGATCCTCCGGCGTGAAGGGGCGATCAAAGGCGAAGTCATAGTAGAAGCCATCGTCAATCACCGGGCCGATGGTCACCTGGGCATTGGGAAACAGCTGCTGGGTGGCCATTGCCAACAAGTGAGCCGTGGAGTGGCGGATTACTTCGAGAGCATCCGGATCACGCTCGGTGACAATCGCCAGCTCACAATCCTGATCAATCACATAGGAGGTATCAACCAGCTTGCCATTAACCTTGCCGGCAAGGGCTGCCTTGGCTAGGCCTGGACCAATGTCGGCGGCGACACCAGCAACACTGATGGGATTGTCATAATGGCGTTGGCTGCCATCGGGAAGCGTAATAGCGGGCATAACGAAAGATCCTGTACTCAGTGGTGATCCGTACCAAAGATCACTTGAACGATGGGTAAAGAAGGCAGGCAGTCTAACAACGATCAGCGGGAATTTCCATGCCGATCATCCCTTACATGCTATGGAAACCCCATTGCCGGAGAAGCTCGCACCGGGCGAACCACTCCAGCCTGGATACCAGGGCTACTTATGGGATTAGCCCTGCCTCGCGATAGTATTTCGCAGCCCCCGGGTGCAGCGGGGCCGTCAGGCTTTCCTTGACCATGGCTTCCTTCGTCAGACCACTGAAGGCCGGATGCAGGCGTTGGAAACTGTCGAAGTTGTCGAACACCGATTTCACCAGGGCATAGACCACATCGTCGGACACCGCAGCAGAGGTCACCAGGGTCGCCCCCACGCCAAAGGTCTGGATATCCTGGTCAGTACCACCATAGAGCCCACCGGGAATGGTGACCCGCCGGTAGTAAGGATGGGTTTCGATCAGCTTCGCCACCGCCGGATGGTCGACCTGAACCAAAACTGCGTCACAGGCAATGGTGGCCTCCTTAACCGCACCACTGGGGTGACCCACGACATAGACCATGGCGTCGATCTTGTTCTCGCAAAGCGCCCGGGCCTGCTCCGAAGCCTTCAGCTCCGATGCCTGCTTGAATGCTGACCTGTCCCAGCCCATGGCCTGCATCAAGACCTCAATGGTGCCTCGCTGCCCCGAACCCGGATTACCAATATTGACCCGTTTGCCCTTCAAATCTTCGAAGCGGGTAATCTTGGCATCCCGTCGCGCCACGACCGTAAAGGGTTCGGCATGTAACGCAAAGACGGCACGAAGATTCTGATCCGGTCCCAGGTCCTCGAAATGTTCGTTAATGCCCCGGTAGGCATAGTATTGCCAGTCGGACTGGACAATGGCGAAGTCCAACTCCCCTGAGCGCACGGCTTGCAGGTTATAAATGGAGCCGGCCGTACTCTCCACGGAGCAGCGTATTCCATACTCCTCCCGGGACTTATTCACCAAACGGCAGATCGCACCGCCCGCCGGATAATACACACCAGTCACGCTTGCGGTTCCAATACTGACAAAAACCGGATCTTGCGACTGGGCGGCCACTCCTGAGGAAACCGACATTTCCAGAACCGCTGCTGCGGCAACCGACACCCACTTGAGACTCAACCTCATCTAATACTCCCTTTCGCCATTGGAGATTTCAGTACTGGCTAACCCTTTGGAGGTAAGAACTTATCCCAGCCAGTTTTCAAAATAAAGATCATCGTGCCTAATACGGCAGCATTTGCCTCTCGCTGGCAAGCCTTACGCCCACTATCAAAAAACCCGCCATAGCGGCGGGTTTTAGGAAAGCGGCCTATCAGGCCTGAGAGGCTGCCAACTTGGCCTCGGCAGCCCGGGCCTTGGCCAACATCTTCTCCGGGCGCAACAGGAAGCGCGCCAGGGCGGGCAGCAGCCACAGGGCACCCACCATGTTCCAGAGGAACATAAAGGTCAGCAAAAAGCCCATGTCAGCCTGGAACTTGATGGGCGAGAAGATCCAGGTGCCCACGCCGATGGCCAAGGTCAGGCCGGTAAACATAACGGCCTTGCCAGTGGTGCGCAGGGTTTCGAAATAAGCCTCCTGCAAGGGTTTGCCCTGGAGCAGGAACCGCTCCAACTGGGTATAGATATACACCCCGTAGTCCACCCCAATCCCCACTCCCAAGGCAATCACCGGCAAGGTCGCCACTTTGGTGCCGATGCCGAACTGGGCCATTAGCGCCTCACAGAGCACAGAGGTCAGCCCCAGAGGAATCATCAGGCACAGGGTGGCGCGTACGGAGCGGAACGTGAGCAGACAGAGCGCACTGACCACCGAGTACACGAAAATGAGCATCATGGTATTGGCTTTTTCAATCACCTGGTTGGTAGCCACCTCGACTCCGGCATTTCCGGCCGCCAGCAGGAACTTGTAGTTGTCGCTGGGGTTGGCTGCCGTGAAGGCCTCAACCTCATCCACAACCCGCTGCAAGGTCTCCGCCTTGTGATCTTCCAGAAAGGCCAGGACTGGCGTCAACGAACAGTCAGTGTTGATCAAGCCGCTGGGGGCGCGCTGGATACTGGAGTTCAGGATTTGCTGGTTGCGGGACAGCTCGAACCACTTCAGGTTACCTTCATTGAGGGCCCGGGTGGCCAGCTTGGAGACCGTCACAAGCGATGCCGTGGACTGCACGCCCGGCGTATTTTCCAACCGCCACTGCAGACGGTCCATGGCATCCATCACCTCATAGGAGCTGCACTGCTCGGTGGCGGTTTCCACCATCACCACTAGCACGTCTGAGCTGGTACTGTAGTTGTCGATCACATACTGGTTATCCAGGTTATAGCGGGAATCCTGGCGCAACTCCGGGGCTCCCTTGTCCAGGTCGCCGATTTTCAAATCCTTTTTGTAGTAGGTGCCGATACCAAAGCCCAGGATTGCAATCAGTACTGAAATCGGCGCAACGGACGGATGGGCAAAGTAGGACATAACCCGCCATTTGCGATCGGTCTTTTCGCCAGCTTTCTGCACATGGCGAACTCCGCTCTTGCTGATGCCGATGTAGGACATGATCAGGGGATGCAGTACCAGGTTAGTGATGATTACCACGGCTACGCCCACACTGGCCGCCACGGCCAAATCCCGGATCACATCGATCTTGATAAACAGCAAGGTCAGGAAGCCCATGGCATCACTGATCAATGCCAGAAGCCCTGCCGCGTAGAGACCGCGAAACGCCAGCCGTGCAGCCATCAGGGCATTGGCCCCCTTGGCTGCTTCATTGGCCATGGCATTCACAATCTGGACCCCATGACTGATCCCGATGGCAAACACCAGGAAAGGCACCAGCACAGAGTACGGATCCAGCCCGTAGCCCAGCACCCGCAGAATGCCCAGCTGCCACACCACCGCAACAATGGATGTGATGATTGGCACCAAAGTACCTGCGATACAGCGTGAATAACCATACAGCAGGACAGCAGTAATCAGGATCGCCGCCAGGAAGAACATGGCAATCTGGGCGATCCCCTCAATCAGATCCCCCACCTTCTTGGCAAAGCCTACGATGTGGATCTGGATATTGGGATCTTTCTCCTGGAACTTGGCGCGCACCTGCTCTTCCAGAGCCCGGGAGAACTCTTTGTAATCCAGGCGATCCCCTGTTTCCGGGTTCACCTCATACAGGGGAGCATCAATACTGGTGGACTTGAAATTGTCCGCCACCAGACGGCCCACCTCACCGGACTTAAGGATATTCTGGCGCAGTTTATCGAGGGATTCCTCAGAGCCATCATAACCGTCGGGAATGACGGTACCCCCCTGGAAGCCATCCTCTGTTACCTCGGTCCACCGGACACTGGCAGCCCACAGGGAACGCATGGCAGAGCGGTCGACACCCGGGATATAAAAGAGCTCGTCATGGATCTCCTTCAGGGTTTCCATGTAGCTGGCGGTAAAGATATCGCCTTCCTTCACCGCCACCACCACCCGGATCGAGTTCCCCAGGTTCTGGAGGTCGTCCCGCCGCTCCATCATGTTGACAATGTAGGGGTGCTCCAGGGGAATCAGCCGCTCAAAGCTGGCATCCGGCTTGATATTGGCCGCGTTGTAGCCCAAAAACAGCGTCAGTAAGGCAAAGATCACTAAGAGCAGTGGGCGGTTGTTAAAAATCAGCCGCTCCAGCAAGGGCTCCGCCTTGGGCGTCAGCAGAAAGTGTTGGCCCTTATCGTGCAATGGGTTTGACATTCAGATGTCCTCTTATACTTCTTCTACTACTACAGCATGTTCCACAGCCACAGAGCGCGCTTAAGCGACAGGCTCCGCGACTGCAGTGCGCAACACTTACAGATCCTTCCCGATCTGGTCCGTACGCTTTGCCCCTTCCTCACCCACAATCACCAGTTGGTCGCCGATAAAAGCAGCGGCCGCCAGGGATTGGCGATCAGGGCGCACAAAGGCATCGAATGATTGCCCGAAATTCTTGCTGGTCAGCACCACTCCCGAGTTACCGGTAATCACTACCCGGCCATCAGTTCCATGAGCACCACCATTAAGGGAGTCCACCACGCCCGTCTTGACCCGCTTCCAGGTTTGGCCCAGGTCGTCAGAGCGGAACAGACTTCCCCGCAATCCCATCACCAGCACCTCGTTGACCGCACCGGTTCCCATGACATTGAACAAGGAGCCGCTGTAGGGACTTTCCAAACGCTGCCAGGAATCTCCCCCATCGGCAGACAAATGGATCTCCCCGGTTTCACCCACGATGAAAAAGGCACCGCCAGTGACCTGGGCGATGGAATTCAGGTGAAGGCGATCCGGGTTTTCCAGGCGATCAGCCCGACTCACCCAGGTCTTGCCCCCATCGTTGGTGGCAAAGAACAAGCCATAGGCGCCAACCACGAAGCCTTCCTGTTCGTTCTTGAACCACACATCCAGGAACGGCTTGCTGGGACCGTCCTGTGCATCCCACTCGGAGTCATCCAGCGCCATCTGCGCATCTTCCAGACGCACCTCCAGCTCTTCGACTTCCGCGTCATCGGCCTCTTCCAGCAGTGCTTCCAGCTCCTCAACCTGCTGACGGTTCTGCTCGATAACCAACTCGTTCACCCGCAGGCCATCCAGCTGTTTTGTCCAGGTCTTGCCCCCATCACTACTGTGAAGCACCACTCCACTGTGCCCCACGGCCCAGCCATGAGTGGCGGTCGGAAAATGAGCTGCGGTCAAAGTGGTGGAAACCGGCACCTTGGCCTGCGACCAACTCTTCCCCGCATCGTCGGAGTAGACGATATGGCCTCGCTGGCCAACGGCCACCAGCCGGCTGCCAACGACCTCCACATCCAACAGCAACCTCTGGGCTGCCTTATCCGACTGCACCGCGGGCGTTTGCAGTACATCTTCCAATGCATGAGCAGGGGCAACAACCGACAGGCCAGAAGCCAGCACATATGCCCACAACCTGCTCGAAAATGGTCTGAATCCCATTCGAAACCGCCTTATTACTACGTAGGTTGATTAGCCAAAATGGATAAAAGCGAGGCGGGCCATAGCCCGCCTTAGAGGTTAGCGAGTGCCGCGCCGGCGCAGCTCCTGCGGCCGGAAGTAACGCTCGTTTGGAATGTCATTGCTGAAGATATAGGTCGTACGTTCTTCCGACATCAGGCCCTGCACGTGGTAGCGTCGGGCCTGCAGGTCATAGAACACGTCCAGTGACGGCCCAATCCCCGGCAACTCGTAATAGTTTTTGGTGAAAGCCATGTTGACCCGCCAGAGTTCGCCCCGGTCGTCATGCTGATCAACCAGGAGAATGCTCCAGGAGTCCTCATCAATGTAGAACACCCGCTTGGCATAGATATGCCGTGCACCCGGCTTCAGGGTCGCTTCCACTACATGGACGCGGTGCTTCTCAAAGCGGGTAAGGTCGGGGTTAATATGGGAAACACCGAGCACATCGCGGTATTTCACCCCATCCGCAGCGATCTGGTAGTTGTTGTAGGGAACATAGATCTCTTTCTTGCCCAGGTACTTCCAGTTGTAGCGGTCGGGAGCACCGGAAAACATATCGGTGTCATCCGCCGTACGCAGGTTGTCTGAAGCGGCAATGGGGGAGTCATAGGCCAGGTTGGGAGCAGCCCGCACGCGCCGCTGACCGGAGCTGTAACCCCAGGCCTTACGGGGCTCACGGACCTGGTCCAGGGTCTCGTGGATCAACACCGCACCGCCGGCCAGACGGGGCGGCGAAATGGTGAATGACAGGTAATAGAAGAGGATATTGTTCAGCGTCTCGTAACTGCCTTCCGGGTTGGAATAGTTAAAGAAGATTTCCTGCTGGGATGTTACCAGCTGGTATTCCCCATTCCGCTGGACGGCAGCTTCGGAAGACCGTCGCGTCAGGAAGATTCCCCGCCAACGGGTGAGGTGATTCCAAATGGCTTGCAGAGCCTTGGTTTCCGAATTACCGCTCAAAATCGGAAAGGGAACCCCGCCATAGGCGTTTTCGATACCGTTACCGCCCCGAACCAACTCGGCACGGGTCGCATTCTTGAAGGTGTTTTCATAGACCCATTCCGGCGCTGAACTGGTGCGTCGGGTCTGGTAGACGGGAATCCGGAATGTGGTGGGATAGGCCTGGAGCAGCGCCTGCACCCCAGGGGTCAAATGCCCTTTATACTGTTCCATATTCTGGGCAGTGATATTGAACAGCACCTGGTCATCCTTGAAAGGATCAGGGTGGTGCTGCCCCGGGCGCTTATATTCTGCCGGTTTCTCCGTTAGGCCACCGGTCCAATCGGGAATATCCTTGCCATTTCCTTTCAGCTCCCCACCCAAAGGCATGAGGTCTGCCTTAAGACGCTGGGCCTCTCCAGGAGAAACCGCAGCCTGAGCGATTGAAGACGTTAGCGCGAGCGCCAGGATACTTCTTAACAGTATCTTTTTCTTATACATATTTAGATACCTTGTCTCGAACAATGCTTCGTCCTGCACCCTGTCAAACCATCAGGTACAAAACATTAGTTTTTGTTGTTTATCAAGCTTAGCTGAGATTCGCAAAGTATGCGGCTGATCTGACATTTTTTTTGCGATAAGCGACTGCCCCCGGAGTTTTGTACAAATAACACACAAAGGCAAGCGCCTCGGGGTAAGGAGCTGGCCTGGAAACGAAAACAACAGTGGCGCCTGAAGGAGGAATGGCCGCAGCCGGCCACTCCCCCTCCCATCAGTCCGCGAGACTTTTCAGGACAATCTCGCTGACATCCCGTGACAGCTCTCCACTGTCACGAATCCGCTCCAGCTCTGCCCGCATAATTTGTCCCCGCACCGCATCGAACTTACGCCAACGGGTCAACGGAGTCAGCAGTCTGGAGGCGATTTGGGGATTCAGGGGATCCAGCTCCAGCACTTGGTCTGCCAGGAAGCGATATCCCGCCCCATCGGTGCGGTGGAAGTGATACCAGTTCTGGCCGGCAAAGGCACCGATCAGCGCCCTCACCTTGTTGGGGTTGCGCAGATTGAATGCCGGATGGTTACGCAACTCTTGGATCTGCTCCAGGCTGCCCGCGTGGCGACTGGTAGCCTGCACGCTGAACCACTGGTCCACCACCAGGGTATCCTGTTGCCATTTCTCGTAGAAACGGGAAATGACTTGATTACGCGCCTCAGCAAAGCCGGAGTGCACAATCGCCGCAAAGGCGGCACTTTCATCGGTCATATTGTTGGCCTGGTCGAACTGGGCCAGGGCATAGGCCAGCCCATCCTGATCCCCGGCAATCAACAGATAGCCCAAGCAGGCATTTTTCAGGGCACGCTTCGCCATAGCCTCGAAAGATCCGGAATACGGGCCGGTATCATGGTTGGCGCGATACAGCTCCAGCCACTCTTCTCGCAAGGCCTGGGCCAGTTGCTCCCGCACAAAGTCGCGGGCCTTGAGTATGGCATCCAGGTCTACCGGGTCAGCTTGTTCCACCAGGTAGGACACACTGGGCAGCTCCAACATCTTGGCCAGTACGGCCTTGTCCTGCCCTTCCTGGCTGCGCAGCAGGCCGCGATAGGCCTCGGTCAGGCGGGAATCCAGCTCCAGGGGCTGTTGCTTCTGAACCCGTTCGATCTGTTCCTGAATCACATCCAGAGCCAGCTTCTGGCCCGCATCCCAGCGGTTAAAGCCGTCGCTATCATACCGCATCAGGAACATCAGCTGGTCGCGGTCATAGCCATAGCGAAGCCGCACCGGTGCCGAGAACGAGCGCAACAAGGAGGGTACCGGCCGCTCCGGCACTCCGGTGAAGACAAAGGTCTGCTCCGGCTCACGCAGCTCCAAAATCCGCGTCTTCTGCCCCGATACACTGGCGTCTGAGTCGCTCTCCAGCATCAAGGGAATGTCCTTGCCGGCAGAGTCGAGCAAGCCGACCGCCACGGGAATATGGTATGGCTCCTTGGTGGGCTGACCCGGGCTTGGCAGGCTGGCTTGGCGCAAAGTCAGCCGGTAAGTCTGACTGGCGGCATCGTAAGTGTCGGTGGCCTCAACGATCGGCGTTCCCGCCTGGCTGTACCAGAGCTTGAACTGGCTCAGGTCCCTGCTGCTGACATCTTCCATCGCCTGGACAAAATCGTCACAGGTTACGGCGCAGCCGTCATGGCGCTCGAAATAGAGGTCGCTGCCCTTGCGGAACAGCTCCGGCCCCAGCAAGGTATGGAGCATCCGCACGACTTCCGCCCCTTTCTCGTAGATCGTCAGGGTGTAGAAGTTGGAGATCTCCATATAGGAATCCGGCCGTACCGGATGGGCCATGGGCCCTGCATCCTCAGCGAACTGGGCGGTGCGCAGCAGGTTAACATCCTCGATCCGTTTCACGGTTCGGGAGCCCATATCCGCGGAAAACTCCGCATCCCGGAATACGGTAAAGCCTTCCTTGAGACTCAGCTGAAACCAGTCCCGACAGGTCACCCGGTTGCCCGACCAGTTATGGAAATACTCGTGGGCCACAATGGATTCAATACGCTGATAGACCGTATCCGTCGCCGTCTCGGGCTTGGCGAGCACGCACGAGGAGTTGAAAATATTCAACCCCTTGTTCTCCATGGCGCCCATATTGAAGTCGTTGACCGCCACGATCATGAAGATATCCAGATCGTAAACCCGCCCATAAACCTCTTCATCCCAGCGCATGGCCTTCTTCAGGGATTCCAGGGCATGCTGGCACTTGTCGATATTGGCGGGCTCCACGAAGATCCGCAGCAGCACCTTGCGGCCGTCCTGGGTGGTGAAGTAATCGTCCTGCCACATCAGGTCGCCGGCCACCAGGGCAAACAGATAGCTGGGTTTCTTGAACGGGTCTTCCCACACTACGTAGTGGCGGCCATCCTCCAGGTCGCCCCTTTCGAGCTCGTTGCCGTTGGACAGCAAGACCGGGTAGCGGGACTTCTCCGCCTCAATCCGGGTGCGGAACTTGGCCATAACATCCGGCCGGTCCAGGTAATAGGTGATACGGCGGAAGCCTTCGGCCTCGCACTGGGTGCAGAACATCCCCGAAGACTTGTACAGACCTTCCAGACAGAAGTTTTCCTGGGGCTTGATCCAGGTCTCGCAACTGAGCTCAAAGGCTTCCGGCAGATTGCGCAGGATCAGCTTATCCTGGCCCAGCTCGTACTCATCGGCAGACAGCTCCCGGCCATCGATCGCCAGGCGGCGCAACTCCAGGTCCACCCCATCCAGTTGCAACTCGCGCTCCTGGCGGTCTGGATTCCGGCGCAGCTGCAACCGGGAGCGCACCAGCGCCCCTTCTTCGAAAAGCTGGAAATCCAGCTCGGTAGTGTCGATGAAGTAAGTGGGGGGAAGGTAATCGTTACGGTAAATGGTCGTCGGGGCAGTAGTCATGACACCACCTTCAGGTCGGAGAGTTCGGGAATTGGGTTTCAGGCATTGGCAGCCACCAGCAGGCAGGCCAGCCAAAGCCTGCCAAAGGCCCGGGTCGTTCCAAACAACGGGGGGCCAGTCAGTTGACCCACTTCACGGGCCGCTCCTGGGCGGGCTCATCATGGGCATGCTTGGCTTCTGTGCCACAAGTCGACTGCTTTGCCTTCTTGCCCATATCGATATATCCAACCCGCTCCTCCGCTGCAACCTGGTGCAGGTCCTCATACTGGAGCACTGCTTCCATACAGAGTTCGCGCTGCTCATCAGTCAGCCTGCGCCCGTCAGGCCAGCGGCCCAGCTCAATGGCGCGGCGCAAATTATGATAAACCTCTGGGCTAAGAGAACGGATGAGCTGTTCCAAAGTCATGGAGAGACCTCGTTGACGTGCGATAAAACAATGGATGTTCCGAAAAACTAATGAATCGGGCGACTATAACACAGTGAAGCGAACGGCTGCCATGCAGTTGCCAGGTCCCTAGACGGACTCCAGCCATCACTTATCCGAGCCCAGAAAAAATATTTGCAAAAAAGCTTGCGCCCCCAATGATAATCATTATCATTCTTATTGCGTGTTTGATCCCACGCACTCTCATCAGGGTGTTTCACAGCTCTCGGCCTCCAATCGGAGGCCTTTTTTATAGATCGATCATTTAAGCCACAATTCGGTGCCGGCGTCTGCCCGCCGGACAGAATCAAGACTCTCTTGCAGAGTGCCGTCCCAGCCATGCCACCAGGATGCCCAGCAACAAGCCCGCCAAATGGGCCGTGTTGGCCATCTCCCCCTGCCCTAACAGCAAGGGAATGCCCGTGTAGCCCAGCAACAGCCACACCAAGGCAAAGACCAGGATCGCCGGCGGCATCGTCAGACCCGGCCGGGGCGCGAAGAACATGCTCCACCCCACATAGCCGAACAGTCCATAGACCACGCCGGACATTCCGCCAAAGGCCGGCCCCGATACCAGGTATTGGGCCAGGTTAGCGCCAATGCCCGTTACCAGCACCAGCACCAGCATGGTCCGGATACCCATCACCCGCTCGACCCGAATGCCCAGATACCAGTACCAAAGCCCATTGAAAATCAGATGCAGAGGACCTGCATGGAGAAAGATCGGGGTCAATAGGCGCCACCACTCCCCTTGGGCCAAGGTCTGTTGCAATATCGCCAGACGCGCATCCAGTGTCGCGTAGTCAGAGAGGGTGAGATCCGTGAAGAAGAGCTTCGTCAAAATCACGAGCCCGAACCAGCCCAGGTAGCTCAGCGCCGCCACCAGGCCCATGCCCAGCAAGCCACCCCATACGACTGGTGTTTGGGAGAAGTCAATCTGCCGCACCCGTGCTGCCTGGCGGGCCTCTTCATCCTGGGCCTGCCAGTGGTCCAACCCGAGCCGCACCTGGGGATCTTGGCGATAGCGCTGGTACAACTCCAAGGTCAGATCCCGCAGCTGCTCGTCGGCTACCCAAACTTCCTGGCGCCCCGAAGCTTCAATAATCCGGATCGGCACATTATGGCTTCGCAGGTATTGATAAAGCGGTGCTAGATCCTCATCCAGGGGCAACTCCAGGATTTTGATCACACAAACCTCGCTTGCGGCTTGGCTTCCATACCGCGGATGACGTCCACCCAGACAAACTTGCTGGCATCCAGCCGGGTTTCGTCATCCATCCGGTAGGCCACCAGCTTGCCGTATTTAACCGCACTGTAATCTAAGCAGGCTACATTATGCTTTAACAGGCGGGGAGTTCCCGACATCCAGTAGTGCCCCACAAAAACAGGTGGCTCATTGTCACCATAGTGGAGGATGCGGCTGCGCTCTTCCGGCGTCAGCTCCCGGTTGGCCAGGTGTGCCGGCAGGCGGTCGGGCTGGAACACGACGTCTCCGTAGGTTTTGGGATTATCCGACCAGAACTTGGTCCGGAAGAAGTTGCGAATGTAGCCATCACTGCCGGTAATGGTAATGCCGTCTGGCAGGGGCATATCGGTGCCTCGCAGCAGGCGGTCCATCACTTTGCCGGCAAAGCTGTCTTTCACAACAGAAGCATGCAGGAAATCTTCATCGATCCGGTTGGTCTGGTAGCGCTGTTTAAAGGCCTCGATCAACTCGGTATCCCAGCAGGCATGCACCACCCGGAAATGCTCGATCTCCAGAAAGAGCGGCAAGGTATAGAACCAGTCGAGGAACTCGTTCCACTCGTGGGGATAGTCCCGGAACTCCGCCAGCGTCTCCTTGATCACCCGGTTGTGCCGGGCATTGTGCTCCCGCAGGTAGGTGCTGCCGCTGCCAGGGCGGGCACGGGTACAGTAGCACAGGGCATTGTACTCATGGTTACCCATCACCATCTGGGCAGCACCGTGCTCCACCATATCGCGGACGATATGCAGTGCCTCACGAATCCGGGGGCCTCGGTCCAGGATGTCACCAACGAACACTGCCTGGCGCTCGGGATGACGATAGACTCCCTGGACAAGCCGGTAGTCCATCTTTTCCAACAGGCGACGCAGGGTTAACCCGCACCCATGCACATCGCCAATCAAGTCATAGCCCTTGGGCCAACGACGCCCTGTCATTCGTCACAACCTCCCGACTCATACATCCGCAGCCAGCAGTTCTTCACGCCCAGCCTCTCCTCTAAAACATACAGGCCGGCCATCGCCCGATACCAGCCAAACCAGCCCCTGATTTCTCCGTAATCAACCCGGCCGGGTAAAATCAGTTGTTACCCAGCGTACTGGCCCAGCCCAACTTGTCCCGACAGGTCTGATAGTAGTTGTGGTTGATGGGGTGGATCAGCCGCAGCTTCTGCGGCTTTTTAGTGATGTTGATAGCATCGCCCGGCGCACAGGTCACGTGGATCTGGCCGTCACAGCTAACATGGGGATAGGTTTCATTGTTCTCGCCGATCACAATCTTGATCTCACTGTTACCATCAACCACGATCGGACGGCTACTCAAGGTGTGAGGGAACATGGGCACCAGCACAATGGCATCCAGGCGCGGGTGCATGATGGGACCACCAGCAGACAAGGCATAAGCGGTGGAGCCCGTCGGGGTGGCCACAATCAGGCCATCCGAACGCTGGCTGTAGACAAACTGGCCCTCGATATACAGCTCAAAACCAATCATCCGGGTGGATTTGCCGGGGTGTAGCACAATATCGTTGAGGCCACATCCATAACTGACCGGCTCACCGTTGCGCTTGAGGTACATATCCAGCAGGAAGCGGGATTCCTCGATGTACTCCCCCGCCAGCACCTCACCGACTTTCTCTTCCAGCTCCAGAGGCGAGATATCCGTCAGGAATCCCAACTGCCCCCGGTTGACCCCCAGCACCGGCACATTGTAGTTGGCCAGCGCCCGGGCGGCGCCCAGCAGGCTGCCATCACCGCCAACCACAATCACCAGGTCGCAAATCTCCCCCATCAGCTTACGCGTGGAGACCTGGAGTCCGTGTCCTGGCAGAACCGTGGCCGTGGTGTCTTCGAGAATGACCTGATAGCCTTCGTTCAATAGGAAGTTCTTCAACCGCTTGAGGGTTTCGACAACCTGTACGCTACCGATACGCCCGATAAGGCCGATGTTACGAAATTGTTCCATGGTGGGCTCTTAGGAAGGATTAACAGCAAATATTCATCATGTTAGCGAAAAAGTAACCGAATTTCAGCCTCTCGGGCCAGGTGCTTGTCGCATTCTTTGGCAGGGTGAAAAAACCTACCAGGATAGAGCTGAATAACAGAATCGGGTTTAGAGGAGAACAAAGCCCATGCCGGCCCATCAACTACCTGCCCAAGCGGTTCGTGACCTGGACTGGGTCCTGACCAGCCCTTCCCTGATCCGCCCAATTCCACAAGCCCGGCTGATCGGCGCGGACCTGTCCAGTGCAACCCGCCACTGGCTGCAACAACTCTACGATGCCCCCACGCCCTTGCTGACACACCTGCAGCAGAGAGACACCCGTTTTCTGGGCAGCTACTTCGAAAGCCTTTGGGAATTCTGGCTTCGCAACCAACCACAGCTACAGCTGGTCAGCCAGCGTCAGCAGATTTACGACCAGGGTAAGACCTTGGGGGAATTCGACTTCATTATCTGGGATGAGAGCCAGCAGACCTACCGCCACCAGGAACTGGCAGTCAAGTTCTACCTGGGATTCATGAGCCCTGGGGAGCCCCGCTCACCCAGCACCGGACAGGAAGCCCTCTGGATAGGCCCCAACGCCGCCGACCGGCTGGATTTAAAGCTGGCCAAGCTGCAAACCCAACAGCTCCGCCTGCGAGACCATCCCGTGGCCCAACACTGGCTGCACTCCCAAGGCATCCAAGCCATTGAGCCCGAGCTCCTGCTTAAGGGCTATTTGTTCACTCCCCTGGAAGTCTCTCTGGAGCCACCGGCAGTCGCTGGCGACCAGCATTTGCAAGGGAGGTGGCTCTATCTGGCGCAGCTGGAGCAATTGCAGCCCCTTGGCAAACATTGGCTGGTGCTGGACAAAGCCTCTTGGCTTTCACCGGCGCACGCCCTGGAAGAGCAGCTACTGTCCTTTGCCCAACTCAGGGCGAAGCTCAGGCAACATTTTGCCACCGATTCAAGAGCCCTGTTGCTGGCCGCCATGGACGAACAGGGAGATCACTGGCGGGAATCCGACCGCTACTTTGTGGTGCCGGACCACTGGCCCCAACAACCCCATCACAAACGGCCAAATCGGTCTATTTAGCGCGCTGCTCAGGGTCTATTTAGCATGCTGTTCACAATAGTCATGCTGTCCCGGCACAAAATCCGCCGGTTCCGTCACCCGTAGCAAAGGCTCTCCACAGAGCTCGCCGGTGGCCGTTTGATGCATGCAAACAGGGTTGTCGTAGTGGGCCAGCCAGCACCGGTAATGGTCCTCGCTCACATGACACTGGGCGGCAGCATAGGCGGTCGGGTTGGCCATATAGGTCTCGAGGTCGGCAGGCGGAATGGTGATATGCCCGACCCCTGCGTGATAAACCACAAAAATGATATCGAGGCCGATCAGCTTGCTCAACACATCGGTCTCGCGGGCCTTCTCCATGGCCTGCTTCAAAGACTCAAGCTCGGCCTTGAGCTTTTCTTCCCGCTCGTTTCTCATGAGCAGCTCATGATCCCGGCGGGCCAGCTGCTCCTTGAGAATCACCAGCTCCGCCTCCAGGCGGTTTTGGGTACGCTGGGCCGAGTCCCGTACTGAAGCGTCTATCTCCCCAAACTTGGCCTGCAGAGCCTCCAACTGTTGTTGCAGTTGTTCACAACGCAAGTCCCGTTCGGCAAGCAAGGCTTTCAGTTGCTCGTTCTGGACCTTGAGTTGCTCCTGATGCTGATGGGAATCCTGAAGCTCCGTTTTAAGCGCCTGCATCTCAATCCGATGCTGACGCGCAGCCTCAGCCAAAGCCTCTTCATGCTGGCCTATCAGTGTCTTGATATGTAGACGTTGCGCCCGGATCAGGCGAGCGATTTTGATCCGGTGCTCGCGGGACAGGCCATCCTGGGAAGACCTTGCACCGGAATCGATCCGACCAAAATCTGCGCCTGAATCTTTTGATTCTTCCTGACTGCTGGGGGCCACCTTCTCGAACCGCAAGCGGTTTTCCTCTACCGCCCGCTGGATGGCATGAAAATCGTTGGCACCCGGCTTCATGCCCGGATCCCACATGGCCTTCTGGTGCCAGTTAATCGGGCATTGGCTGCGACAGCACAGGCGCACCAGCCGGTCGCCCAAGGTGGGGCCCGGCCCTGCATTTTTCGCCAGTTGCTGCAGTGGCAGGTTCCACTCCGGATCGGCGCGCCCCTCCTCATCGAAATACAGCAGAAAAAACACCAGGGCCTGGATCTGGAGGCTCTGGTCAATCTCCACATAAACCAGCGTTGCCTCGGTGTCTGCATAGTCGGGCAACGCCACGACCCCATCGAGGATGGCCTCAAATTCGTTATAGCGCATCTGTCTGCTTACGCCATGATCTTGCATAAAGAACACGGCTTCATAGACCTGACTAGAAGATGACCGAGGCATAGTTTCCTGAAACCTGCATACGACTCATGGATGGATACCGCTGAATTGTCCCTAACGGCCAGGAAAGTATGAAGGAGTCGTGGGATTTCTGCAGCTGTTCCGGTCACAGATTCCCGGAATCCAGGATGTGGACGTAGGATTTTTTGACGCCGTCCTTGCTCAAACTGTGCGCTCAGGCAGACTTGGCTACAAGCCGTTACACCATCAAGGCACAGCTGCCGTCATGGCAGGAACTTCAAAGGCGAAACAACCAGAAATAAAAACAGCGTGCTGAACCGAACCAGGGGCCCGTTCCAGCACGCTTGCTTCTACAGAGGCAACGCCTTCACTTCGAAGGACTATGGTTTGTGGATTAAAGGGCAGCTGCTACTTCGCTACCTTGCTTGATCGCCCGCTTGGCATCCAGCTCGGCCGCCACATCGGCTCCACCGATCAGCTGTACCTTGACACCGGCCTTCTCCAGCTCAGCGTGCAACGCCCGCAGCGGCTCCTGACCGGCACAGACAATCACGGTTTCCACATCCAGGGTCTTGGGCTCACCATTGATCTTCACATGGAAGCCTGCGTCGTCGATCCTTTCGTACTCCACCGCCGGAATCATCTGCACGTTACGGTTTTTAAGGGAAGTACGATGGATCCACCCGGTAGTCTTGCCCAGGCCCTGCCCCACCTTGGACTTCTTCCGTTGCAGCAGGTAAACCTGGCGCGGCACTTCCGGCATCACCGGCTCGACTCCGGCAATACCACCCCGATGCTCCACTTCCAGATCCACGCCCCACTCCTTCATGAAAGCGTCGATATCCAGACTCGGTGATTTGCCTTCGTGGGTGATGAACTCCGCCACATCAAAGCCAATGCCGCCGGCGCCGATAATCGCAACCGTCTTGCCCACGGGCTTGCGTCCCAGCAAGGCATCCAGATAGCCGATAACCTTCGGATGGTCGATACCGGGAATGTCCGGTACCCGCGGGGTCACACCCGTGGCCAGCAATACCTCATCGAAGCCCGCCTCAATCAGCTCCTGGGCGGTCACACGCTTGTTCAGCACCAGGTTGACCTTGTGCTTCTTCAGCATCCGGTCGAAGTAACGCAGGGTCTCGTGGAACTCTTCCTTGCCGGGGATCAGCTTGGCGACGTTGAACTGGCCGCCGATCTTGTCCTGGGCTTCATAGAGCGTCACTTCATGGCCACGCTCGGCCGCAATCGTTGCCGCCGCGAGCCCGGCAGGACCAGCTCCCACCACGGCCACTTTCTTCGGCTTGGCAGTGGGCTTGAACACCAGCACCGTTTCATGACAGGCCCGTGGGTTGACCAGACAGGAGGTCAGCTTCATCTGGAAAGTGTGGTCCAGACAGGCCTGGTTACAGGCAATACAGGTATTGATTTCATCCGCCTGATCGGCTGCCGCCTTGTTGACGAAGTCCGCATCCGCCAGGAACGGACGCGCCATGGAGACCATATCCGCATGCCCTTGTGCCAACACCTGCTCGGCCACATCCGGCATGTTGATCCGGTTGGTGGTGACCAGCGGAATCTTCACGTGCTCTTTCATTTTCGCCGTCACGCGGGTGAAGGCAGCACGGGGTACCATGGTGGCGATGGTGGGAACACGGGCCTCGTGCCAGCCAATACCCGTGTTAATAATCGTGGCGCCGGCCTCTTCGATCTTCTTGGCCAGCAGCACCACTTCTTCCCAGGTGCTGCCATCTTCGATCAGGTCCAGCATGGACAGGCGATAGATGATGATGAAATTGGGGCCAACCCGCTCCCGGACCCGACGCACGATTTCAATGGGCAAACGGATCCGGTTCTCATAGGAGCCGCCCCATTTGTCGGTACGCTTGTTGGTATGGGAAACAATGAACTGGTTGATGAAGTAACCTTCGGAGCCCATGATCTCCACGCCGTCGTATCCCGCCCGCTGGGCCAGGGCCGCACAACGCACATAGGCCTCGATCTGCTCATCCACTTCTTCCGTGGTCAGCTCTCTGGGCTTGAACGGATTAATGGGCGCCTGGATTGCGGATGGGGCTACCAGTTTGGGGTTATAGGCGTAGCGTCCGGCATGCAGGATCTGCATACAGATTTTTCCACCGGCCTCATGCACGGCCTGGGTGACGACTTTATGCTTGTCGGACTCTTCCTCAGTATCCATCTTGGCCGCGCCCTGGGCCACGGCGCCTTCCTTGTTCGGGCCAATCCCGCCGGTGACGATCAGCGCCACGCCACCCCGGGCCCGCTCTGCGTAAAAAGCGGCCAGCCGTTCAAAACCGTTCGGCGCCTCTTCAAGGCCAGTGTGCATGGACCCCATCAAGGTACGGTTCTTCAGGGTCGTAAACCCCAGGTCCAGCGGCTGCAAAAGGTGAGGATATTTCTTCAACCCCGGTGCCTGGTCCGTATTCGCCATCTCAGCCTCCAAAAATCTCTCATCTGTCGTTTTTATAGAGTGCAGCGCCGAATCAATGGGAACGCCACACTTTTGGGTGATTCTGACCAACGCCGTTTAAGGTAGCCTTGCCACTATCTACACTCAATACCATTTGATAACATTTTTTTATCCTTGAATAACACCCATGGGCGTTCACGCCCCAGATCCGGGACAACGGCATGGCAAAGCTGCAACTAGGCGATATTTCTGTGAATTTTGTACGGCTCATGCAGGATGCCATGCGCCAGTACCAGGTGGATCCCGTCCCCCTGTTCGAGCCATACGGCATTAATGACGAGCTGCTTTCCACTCCCAAGGCCCGTATCAGCATTCCCAAGTTCATGCGTCTGGGCCACACCGCCATCGAGGCCACGGGAGAACCGGCCCTGGGGCTGGTTATGGGTGCACTCTCCCGCATTAGCCATGCGGGCCTGCCCGGCTTTGCCGCCATGACCGCACCCACCCTGGGGCGTGCCCTGAGCACCCTGATCCACTTCGAGCGTCTGGGCAGCCAGAACCAGCGTGGCTACAGCCAGTTCTATCAGGAAGCCTCCCAGGGCGTTGCCCATTTCTACTCCATCAGTCCCTATAACGAGTACAACTTCTTCGTCGTGGATCTGATGCTGAGCTCATGGCTACACCTGGCTCGCTGGTTGACCGGACACACCAAACTCGTTAAGGAAGTACAGATCGAGTATCCCAAGCCCAGCTACCACAGCCGCCATGAAGAGCTCTTTCAGTGCCCGGTCCATTTCAACCAGGAACGCAACGCCCTGCTGTTCCCCACATCCACCCTGCAACTGCCTACACTCTATGCCTCTCCACCGACCCACGGAGAAGCCATTGCCGCTTGTAATGCAGAACTAATGGAAATTACCCAAACCCAAAGCCTCAAGGGACGGGTGACCAACCTGATCGGCCCCCTGTTACAGGGTCGCACACCCAGCATGGCCGATGTGGCCGCACAAATGGGTATCGCACCCTGGACACTAAGGCGCAAACTTCAGCGGGAAGGTGTGAAATTTCAGGATTTATTGGAAAAGACCCGCCGCTCTCTGGCGGAAAGTTATGTGCGGGACACAGAGCTTACATTTGGAGAGATTGCCTTTCGCCTCGGCTTTTCGTCACCAGCCGCCTTTCACCGGGCCTTCCGGCGCTGGACTGGCGTCAGCCCCGGCACCTATCGCAACCGGGAGGAGTAAATCCGTCGCCCAATGCCAGCTCCACTGCAGACACGGCTCACAGCTCCACAGCATCATCCGGGCCATCGGCCTCGCCACGCTCCTGATTGCGGATTTCTAGCAGTTCTTCAACATATTCATCCATAAGCTCACTCCTTAGGATTGGATCGTTTTAATTTTAAATAGTTATATAGAAAGTAAGTGGTTACACAAAAGAGAAGTGCAACCCAAAAGCGCACAGCCCTCTAAAAGCCTTTCCAGCTCTCACCCATGCAAAGCCAATACTCCGATGACATGCTGGAAAGCCTTATCCTGGCCCTCCAAAGGCTACGCCGTGGGGATGTCAGCAGGATGACAGCGCCTCGCGCCTGGCGAACAGGAAAGAGATAAAGGATTGGTCAAAGCAGGATCGGCAGAAGACGGATAGCAAATTGCCCCGGATAACAACCGGAAACTTGGAAAACAATAAAAGGAAAACCAAAAGAGAAAGAAACCACAAAAGGAGGGAAAAAAATGGCGGAGCGGACGGGACTCGAACCCGCGACCCCCGGCGTGACAGGCCGGTATTCTAACCGACTGAACTACCGCTCCGCGATGGTGGGTGGTGAGGGGTTCGAACCCCCGACCCTCGCCTTGTAAGGGCGATGCTCTCCCAGCTGAGCTAACCACCCAACAGGTTATGGGGTATAACCTGAGGTTTCCGATTCGGTAAAAGTGGCGGAGCGGACGGGACTCGAACCCGCGACCCCCGGCGTGACAGGCCGGTATTCTAACCGACTGAACTACCGCTCCGCGTATTGGTGGGTGGTGAGGGGTTCGAACCCCCGACCCTCGCCTTGTAAGGGCGATGCTCTCCCAGCTGAGCTAACCACCCGCCGAATTGGAGATGCGAATTTTAACTATTTCTTACCGGCTGTCAAATGTTTAAATCGTTTTTCTTCAAAATTTTTTTAATTAGCCGGTTTTCGGTTCAAAAAACGATCAATCCGCTCGTTTTCCATCCAGCAATTCAATTTTGTAGCCGTCCGGATCTTCCACGAAGGCCAAGATACTGGAGCCATGCTTCATCGGGCCCGGCTCGCGAGTGATTACACCGCCTTTGGCCTTGATGCGCTCACAAGCAGCATAGACATCATCCACCTCAAGTGCAATATGCCCATAGCCATTGCCCAGGTCGTACTTCTCGGTGTCCCAGTTATGGGTCAGCTCCAGCACGGCGGTTTCAGACTCTTCACCATAGCCGACAAATGCCAGGGTAAAACGTCCTTCCGGATAATCCTTTTTCCGCAGCAGCTTCATTCCCAGCACATTGGTGTAGAAATCCAAAGAGCGTTCAAGGTTACCAACTCGTAGCATTGTATGTAGGATGCGCATTCTCACTCCCCTATGGCTGAATGGACCATACAGCATAAAAAGAAAAACCCCGCTGGTACAGTCCCAACAGGGTTTCGTAGGGTTAGATGACACTTGTCGAGGCAGAGATCGCCAGTGCAGGCCACCTTTATTTCAATTTCACCTTGGCAGCCTTGGGCACGTTCGTCCCCTTCACGGTGGACTTGCTTTGCGCCTGCGGCTTGCGACCTTGAGGCTGAGTCGCTTTTTTGGGCTTAGCCGCCCGCCCGGCAGCCGCTCCCTTGCTGTTTCTCGTGGGAGCTTTGGGAGTTGCCTTGGTGGAATCCTCTGCCTTAACCGTTTTTCTGGTAGCGGCTCCTTTACGGGCTGGTTTCTTGCCCCCCTCTGGGTTCGGCCCAGCCTCCACTTCCTGGCTGTCTTGACTGGCCTTGCCTGCCACTGCCTCTTGTGCCTGGGATTCCGGGCTGGCTTCTGTGGGCACCTCAGCGTCAACAGCCGCCTTCCGGGCTGGACGTACCTTATCCGCAACAGCGCCGCCGAATTGCTGGAGTTTTTCCTCTAGCCGTTTCTGGGCCACTTGCGCCTTACGATAAGGCGGGATCGCCTTATCAGCGAGAAACTGGTTGGCTTCATCGACCCACTCACGGACAGCAGCCGCACTATCCGAAACCACCGAGCGCAGCACCGGCTTCAACCGCCGCCCAACCTGACTCAGCTCCTTGAAGCCTTCCTGACTTTCCGCCAGAACCCATCCTGCAACCTGTACTCCCTTTTCCCGCAACTTACGGGATTGTTCCGCCGCAAACTTGATTCGTTCGCTTAACCCCACTCTGACTCCCATCCTCATCTACCTTCTGTAACATCCCTATTACACCTTGAACACGACCGCCTAAATTCCTGACGCGGCGCTCATTATTCCGAGATTTTCTTCCACCTACCAGACCTGATCATCAAAAAGTCGCCAAAAATCACGGTAAAAGTCAGTCGGAATACAGGCGGTGCCGTGGAAGGTTTTGGTCAACCTCCCCACAGCCCGCTGGCGCTTTCAGTTACTGCCGCGTCAAAACGGCCACCAAGAAGATCCTTCTTCTTCCTGTTGGGCAACCTTCAGGGTGCCATTGTTCCACTCTTCCTCCAGAGCCAGCAATTCCGCATCAATCTCCAACTGCGGCTCTGGATCACCACCACAAAGATACAAACACCACCAGACGCCGGAACGGTACTGCCCCTGCGCTTTCAAACGGGCCAGCTCCGCTTTTCGGGCCTGCTCCAATTCAGTCTTGCGCTTGGTGTAATCATCTTTTCTATTTACTTCGACAATCGAAGTGGCGGCATGGTTCGGTGCCAGCATATCGCTATTGAGGAAACGGGTTTGAATGATCTCCGGATAGGCATACTCCGCCGACACCAGTTGCATATCTCCCTTGTTCCAGGGCGAATCCGGTGGCAATTCCGGATTGGGCTCACTGGGCGTGGTCACTTCGCTGTAGCGCAGGTAGTAGACCTTGCCGGCCTCTACATGCAGCTCCTGATCCACCATCTTGCTCAGGGCAAAGCTTCCAAGGCCTTCCAGCCCCAACAAGGGCCTGCGCATGCGGATATGCCGTACCCCCGGCTTGACCTCCAGCCAGGTATAGCTGTTGTTGCGGAAATTGAAGTAGTGGCGGTCGTCCACATACACGCTGGGCGACTCGATCTCCTCGGCTGCCCAGTCGCTATGAGGCCGATAGAAGTAGATCAGTGCATTGTTTTGGGAGTCCCACAGGGAGTTGTCGATATGGACAAACATGGGCCCACTGACAGGATGCAGGAAGCCACCCACGCTTTTGCCAATCGATTGATAGATCTTGCAGCCACTGATCGCTAGGACAATCGCTGTCGTCACTAAGGCTCGTAACAGAATTCTCATTATTATATCCGTGCCCTTCATAGCCGTGCCTGATCAGCATGTTAGCAACGCGTAGCAGGATATTCTGAGATCTACTGCAAGGCTTGCTCACAAAACGTTACAAACGTCCTGTACTTACCTGCAAGCCTTGGCAACAAAGCCTCGTAACAGAAAGAACTTGCCTGCCGGAATCCACTAGTGACACGGCAGGCCAAGACTCAGCCTCCGGAGACCGAGGTAACAGAGTTCAGCTTAAGCTGGGTTTCGTTAAGGCGACGCTCCAAATCCACCACGCGTCGGTTGACCTGCTGGCGGCTCATGTCGATGGCCTCAATGGCCGTCTCCACCTCTTTCAGCCGCCCTTCAAGGGGGGAGGCCGCAGGCTGGCTATCCAGCTTGGCGCCGATGGCCTCCACTCGCCGGGTCAAGGCGGTAAGCTGCGCCTGATACTCCTTACCCAGTTGCGCCAGGCTTTCCTTCTGGGCGGTTTCCAATTGGGCCAGCTTGGCGCTCAACTCTTCGATGGACTTCAGCCCCGCCGTCAGCTTGGCCGTCTGCTCGGAAACGGCTTTGCTAGCACCTGCCGCATTCTGCTCCGCCTTGCTCAGGCGCTCCTGCATTTGTTCGGATGTGGTCTGCAATTGCTTGGAGGTCGTCTGCAGTTGCTTGGAAGTCGTCTGCAGGCTCGCTATCTGGTTTTGATGCTCCTTGATTTGCGCCGCGTTGCGCTTATTGGCGAGATCCCACAGCTTGCGAATTTCCGAGTCGATCCCGGCAAGGCGGGTGGTCAGTTTCGAATCACTTTGCAAAACCGTGGCCTCGGTCTCGCTCAAAGAGCCTTCCAAACGGGCCAGGACCAGCTTGCTTTGGCTGATATATTCATTGGCCTCAGCAAGCTGTGACTCCAACAGGGCAATGGTGTTGCGCTGTTGGCCATACAGCCAAAAGCCCGCAGCCCCCACACCCAAAGCCAGCAGCAGGGCGAGCACTCCCACCCAGGTGGGGCCGGATTTAGAAGCGGCTTCATTTCTCGGCTGGCTCGCCCGAGCGGAAGCACCAGTCCGGACATTGGAAAGGATCGGCTCCGGTTTGATGGGTGTGTCGCGCTTGGCGGTCAGCGGGGTATCCTGCGCGTCGGCCTTGCCAGTGACAGCGGCTGTGCGCTTGCGCTCCTTGCGAAAGCGTTCCATATCGTCTTTATCGGGAGTCAGACTGTCCATGGTTACCTCTTTGGAGCCCGGTTTGAACAGGGGCCTCTATAGAATGGAATGTAAATGAATGTAAATGCCGGCACCTGGCACCGTGCCGGCCATTATGACTGCAACAGCCCTTTCAGGAACAGTAAGCGATTTCTGGATTTGCATGAACAGGGCGGGCTTAATAAACTATGCGACTTCTT
>Ga0209075_1000101_pt1 | contig 70674 bp, 64 predicted proteins | sample Stecom2011_FD_187523 | JGI IMG/M metagenome (GOLD analysis project Ga0209075, IMG submission 187523) | Agricultural soil microbial communities from Utah to study Nitrogen management - Steer compost 2011 (SPAdes) (version 2) | ecosystem: Environmental > Terrestrial > Soil > Agricultural land... | reverse complement strand
TATTAATGTGATATAATATGCTTAAAGTATAAAGAATAACTAATAATACTTTTTGAGAAAGGAAGTATAGATAATGATCAAACTCCAAAATGTCTCTAAGTATTATCAAGGTGAAGGGACTGTAACTCAAGCACTTCATCGCGTAAACTTAGATTTTGAATTAGGCGAATTTGTTGCAATAACTGGGGAAAGTGGAAGTGGTAAAAGTACACTACTTAATGTTATTGCAGGGATAGATTCATATGAAGAAGGCGAACTTTATATAAATGGTGAAGAAACATCTCATTTTGATGATGAAGATTGGGAAGATTATCGTAAAGAAAAAATTGCTTTTATCTTTCAAAATTATAATTTAATTGATTCTTATACAGTATTAAAAAATGTAGAAGTAGCACTTGTAATTCAAGGCTTAAGTAAAAAGGAAAGAAGAGAAAAAGCTAAAAAGATTATTGATCAAGTCGGATTATCAAGTCATTTAAGACATCGAGCATCTAAATTATCTGGTGGGCAAAAACAACGCTTAGCAATCGCAAGAGCACTTGCGAAAGAAACAGAGATAATAGTTGCTGATGAACCAACAGGAAACTTAGATAGTGAATCTGGCAGACAAGTCTTAGAACTTTTAAATGAGGTTGCAAAATCTAAACTTGTTTTTGTAGTTACACATAACTTTGATCAAGTAAAGGATTATGTAACTCGTAAAGTAAGACTATTTGATGGTGAAGTAGCAGAAGATAAAGTGTTAAAACCTTTTACTAAAGGAAATGTTTATGAAAAAAGAGAAGAAGAAAATAGTGAAACAAAACAAGCAGTTACAATTGCAAGTTTTAATATATTTGGTCAACCTAGAAAATCAATCTTTCTATTTTTAGTTAGTCTTGCTATTGTAAGTGTATTATTCTTCTTATATTCATCTCAGAAAAATTATAGTACAGACTATCCTATCTCATCAAATACAAATATTTATCCTGAAAGGATGATTGTTACAAGAAAAGATAAGCAACCATTGACAGAAGATGATTTTAATTTACTTAATGAAGATAGTAGAATTGAAAAAGTTATAGTCGATGATAGTTTTATTGATGGTTATCTCTATTCTCATGATGAACCATATTTCTCAGGACAGATGTTGTTTTCTGTAAATACTAACGATGAATCATTGCTTGGAAGACTTCCTGAAAACGACTTTGAAATTTTCTTAAGTATGTATTATAGTGATTTTGAAAGAGATAATTTATTAAATAATGTAATAGGGAAAAAAATAACTTTTTCTTTTCAATCGGGTTCTTATAAATCAGCAATTTTTGAGTTTACAATTGTTGGTATAAATAAAGCTGAAAATTTTAATGAATATGGATTTTTTGTAAATGAAGCAACGATTAATAAAATGATGGAAGAAGTAAATAAAACTAATTTAATAATGTTTCGTTTAGCTGATGAATTAGGTTTTACAAATATAAATCGAGAATTTGTTGTTGCTGTTGATAATACTTTAACTGGGTATGATGTAAAAATAGGTGAAATTGAGTTTTACGAAGGAAATATAAATTTATATTACAAAAATCAAAAGTTAAATATTGTAGGCGATGTGCCTTTTGAATATGAAAAAGTTCACGTTAGTGAAGAATTTTTTAATGAATTATTATCATATGAGCGCACACAATATACAGTAAATTTGAAAAATGTAAATGATCGTACTCAACTAGAACGCGATTTAAATAATCAAGGTTTCTACACTCTAATGCCTTACTTTGAGTATAGAGAAACTAACTTTATGTCTATATTTGATACAGTAAATAAAGTATTTAATTTCTTGTTAACTATGTTTTTAATTATTGTAGTTTATTTAATTAGTTATTTAGTAATTCGTTTAATTATGAATACTAAATTAAGAGATTATACAATTTTAAGAATTATTGGAGCTAAAAAGTCTCTAGTAAGTAAAACTATTTATGCAGAATTATTAATTTCTACATTTATCGCATATATTGTGTTTTTCATAGCGTATTTATTTATTTCGCTTAAATATCCATTTTTAGAAAATTTTGATGTTATTGATTACTTAGTTGTTTTCTTAATTAATATCTCAATGTCTATATTACTTGCAAGAAAGTTTATCAATAAACAAGTTAAGAAAACATTATATACAACATTGAGGGCAGAGTAGGTGAAGCGGATGATAAAGATTAGAAATGTAAATAAATTTTTCAATAAAAATAAAAGTAATGAAATTCATGTAATAAATAATACTACATTAGAATTTCCAAACACCGGTTTAGTCTGCTTACTTGGTCCAAGCGGAAGCGGAAAAACAACATTATTAAATGTTGTTGGTGGGCTTGATAAAATTGATAGTGGTGAAATTAATTTTAAAAATTATAAAATTAATCGTTACAAAGCTAATAAATGGGATTTTATTAGAAATCATCATTTTGGATATATTTTCCAAAACTACATTTTGCTTCCTGAATTAACAGTTTATCAAAACCTTGAATTAGTTTTAAAAATGTTAGGTTTGAGTAAAGAAGAAATTAATGAAAGAATTGACTATGCTCTTGAAGCTGTGGGCATGATTAAATTCAAAAAACGCAAGCCAACCCAGTTAAGTGGTGGACAACAACAACGCATTGCAATCGCTAGAGCACTAGTAAAAAGTCCTGATGTAGTTATTGCGGATGAACCTACTGGTAACTTAGATGAAAAAAACACTACCCAAATAATGAATATTATTAAAAAGATTTCTAAAGAATGCTTAGTTATTTTAGTAACACATGAGCGTCGATTAGCTGAATTTTATGGTGATCGCATTATTGAAATCTCAGATGGTAAGGTAGTAAGTGATAGATTAAATAGTCATAATAATGTTTTAAGTACACAAGATGATTTGAATATTTATTTACAGGATTTTGTAAAAGAAGATGTTGCTAATGAAGATGTTAATATAAAATATTTTTATGGTGAAGAAAAACAAAAATTGAACTTAAATATTATTTTTAAAGATAATACATTTTATATTCATTCACCACATGATAATATTAAAATTAAGTTTCTAGATTCAAGTAGTGAAATTAAAGTTATTGATGCGAAAAAACCAACAATTGATATGCAGCATGTAGAAGAGTTTGAGTATCATCTACCTAAGTTAGAAGCAAAAACAGGTAAAACTAAATCAGTAATAACTTTTTTAGACACAGTAAAACTTGCTTTTAGACATCTAGGTAATCTTCGTAGACGCCAAAAGTTAATGTTTGTAGTACTCTTTTTTGCAGCAATTATGATTACAATTGGTTTTATTAACTTTTTTACATCACGCCGAATTAATGAAGAAGATTTTCTCTATTTTAATCGTAATATTGTAATTGTTGATGACGATTTTGCAGCTGTTGAGTCAGAATTAGGTGATGGTGACTTAGCTATAGTTCATCCTAATCAAACTGTTGTTGGTCATTTTAATAATGGCTATTTTAAACAAAATAAAGATATGATTAGTGTTAGAAATAAAAATAATGGTTTTATGACTTCTACAATCCCTTTCTCAATTCTTGACAACCCAAGCATTTATAATGGACTTGGTAGATTGCCAGAAAAACCAGGTGAAGCTGTTATTGATAAATCTGTAGTAGATATATTTTTAAAAACTGATGCAGCTGCTAATGCGGGGATTAAATCTCCAGAACAAATTATTGGTCTTACATTTTCTGGTGAAAATCAAAAAAAAGTTTATGGTTTGTATGACAGTTATAGAATTGTTGGGATAGTAAATACTAACGAACAAAATATTTATGTAGAAGATATATCATACATCAATACAATCATTACAAGTCATCATGAACTTGAAATATTTGAATCTCTTGTATTATCAACCCGTCAAGCTGAAGTTAACAAATACTATAAACTAATAGATACAATGTTAGATGATGAGTTGACTACAGTCTTAGACTTTAATCTAGCACCTAATCAAGCAATTGTTAATCCATTATTTTATAATAGGTTTATAAAAAATTCTGGAAAAACTAAATTTAATATTGGATTAGGATATGAAGTAGAAGTAGTAGGTGTATTAAATTACATAGATGAAGTTAATCCGAATGCATCCGTAATGTATATAAGTGATGATTTATCTAATTCTTTTTATCAAGAATATATTAAAAATGATATAAGCACTTTTATATATTCTGATAATCCTACTGAATTAATTAATAAACTTCAAAATAAGGGTATAAAAGCTGATCTATTCTATGATTATGAAATTGATCGATTAATGGTTAGAACCCTAGATCTTGATCTGTTTATAACTTCACTTGTTATCCTTGCAGCATCACTAGTATTTTTATACTTCTTAATGCGCTCAAGTTTAATAAGTAGAATCTATGAAGTTGGAGTATATAGAGCACTAGGTATTAATAAATTAAATATATATAAGATATTCTTTACAGAAATTTTAATTATTACTTTTATTACTTCATTTTTAGGTATTCTTGCAGTAAGTTTATTTGTAAATGAAGCTAATAAAATAATGGATTTGATTTATTATCCTTTGTATATTCCATTACTATCATTACTATTTATTTTAGTGGTGAATACGATAGTAGGACTCCTACCTATAAGTAATCTCTTAAGGTTAACACCATCACAAATATTAAGTAAATATGATATGTAAAAAAAGGCCAGTTCAATTGAACTGACCTTTTTAAATTTACAAGTTTAATAACCAATGTAATAACCTAAGATTAATAGACCAACCGTAATAGCAAGAATTAAAAGTTGTAGTAAGAATGTTTTCTTTAACCATTTAGTATAGGAAAATCCTGCTATACCTAATGCTATCAATAAAACAGGGTTTGTAGGATAGATTAAATCTGTATAACCATCACCAAAGACGAAGGCAAGTAGCGCAATATTTTGAGTAATATTGATTTTTGTTGCAAGAGTACTAATAATAGGAATAATTAGTAAAACTTTTGCACTTGCAGAACCAATAAAAAATTGAATAAAAAGTATTATTGCATATATGAAGAGAATGCCTACAATTGGTGAAGTATTATTTAAGATGCTTGAAAGGTTATAAATAATAGTATCCATTATTTGTGAATCTTCTAAAATGTATTTAATCGAACCAGCTAGTAATAGAAGAATAACAGCTGGACTCATTGCGATAAATCCATCTACAAACATCTTAACTAAGTTTTTAAACTTTTCGCCAATAATTAAACCACATATAAAGATTCCAATTAAGAAGCTTATAGCTAATATTGGTGTTGCAAGTCCTTTTAATGGTTCAAGGATTGAACTTGCAAATATAATTACAAGAATTATTAAATATAAAAACAGATATGTTTTTAATACTTTTGGATTGTACTCTTTAAATTCATTTAAACTTAAATTTTTGATTTTTTCTTGATCATTTTTATATGTTGGAGATGCTTCAGGATTTTTTTCAATTCGCTTAACGTGGATAGTTAAAAATATGCAAAGAAGTACATACATTAATATAAAGATTAATGCTCTATACCAAATCCCATCAACAACAGTAATTCCCATTTTTTCACTTGCAAGCCCGATTGAGAATGGATTTGTTAGGGCAGTAGAAAAGCCAAAGCCAGCTGCCATAACACACATTCCTAGACCTGTAAATGTATCCCAACCCAATGATAGGGCAAGTAATATAATTATTGGAAGTAAAGTTACTGATTCTTCAAATATTCCAAATAAAGAACCGAATAACATAAAGAATAAAACTACCAAATACATTAAAATATATTTTTTATTTTTAAACTTTTCAATTAAATATGCTATTAAGGCATATATCCCATTTGTTTTGTCCATGACGTTAAATGCTCCACCAAGGATAAGAATAAATAGGGAGATTACTATTACAACAATCCCATCACTTGATGATAATAATCTTATTGGTGCGAACACAAACTTTAAGACCGAATATCCTTTTCCTTCTATTGGTGTGTAAACCAGATCATGATATACTCCTTTAGTAACAAAAAAGGTTAAGAAATATGCTAAAAGCATAAATGAGACTAAAATAATACAAACGGTTATAAATGAACGTTTGTTTATTTGTAATATTTTTTCATTATTCATTGCCTAAATCTTCCTTTATATATTTGTTATATAATGCTTCTGCAACAACACTCCATTTAACCGAATGTCTTGGAACCTTTGGTACGAAGTAATATAAAGTATTGTCGTGATAAACTTCAAAGTTTTCATTAGCACCAAAAGGAATAGCTGGAATGTTTTGAAGTTTAAATTCTTTTGTTACAGTTTCGTTATTTAATGTTCCTACATATTTTAGCCCGTTCTCATTAAGGGTTGTAACACCACTTCCTACAATCGCAAATCCTTTACCTTTAGGGTCAGGTAGTTTTAAAGTAACTTCTGTAGTTAATTGATAATTTGGTTTTAAAATATTTTTTGCCTCATAAGATTTTTGGAATAAATACCAGTCTTTAATAGTTTCTGGAATGTTTTTATTGTTTGACTCAAACTCATAATAATTATTTAAGGTAATATCTAAATCACAGTGGCTACATTTTATCTGATTGTCTTTTGTGTGAATAGTAAATTCATTTTCACATTCAGGACAAACATATAGTATGTTCTCTAAACCTTCTGCGAACTTATCGCCTTTAAAATAAACTTTATTTTCTTTTTGCCACTTAAAATCATTGTAATACATTTTTTTATTAAGAATAGTGTTTATTTCTTCTAAAGATTTAGTTTTTAAATCTTCGGGAGTAAAGAGTAGTTCATATTCAAGATCAACACGTCCTCTTCGAATATTAGCTGCCCATTTAGGTTTTGTAAAATAACCACCTGAAATTTTACCAATGTAGACTGGAACACCTAAGTGTTTAATTAATTTTTCAGTTGCTGGTGCTAATGTTTCAAGTTCACCATAAGCACTTAATCTACCCTCAGGTGCAATTCCTAAAATTCCACCATTATTTATAACTTTCTTAATGTTTTTAATCGCACTAATATCTGGTTGATAGAGGAACTTTGGAAAACATCCAAGTTTATGCAACACTTTCGCAAGACGATAATTGCAGAAGTAGTAATAGGCCATGATTGCATTTACTCGTTTTGGATAAAGTGGAATAAAAGTATACATCCAATCAAAAAATGATGGATGATTATATAACAAGATGAATGGCCCTTCTACATCTTTAAATATCTCTACATTTTTAAGTTGTAAGTTAACTTTTTTAAAATATAGTTTTTTTAATAAACCTTTAAAAAACCAATAAAGAAATTTATTAGGTTCTTTTACATTGTTTTGGAAGAACTTCATATCTTGTTTTGGTTTTTTTGTAAATAGCTTTTGAATGTATTTATAATATCTTAGTGTTAAAAAGGAAAGTATCATTAACGCAAGAATTAAGATTAGAAATAAACTTTCATCAACAATTAATTGTCCTAAACTAATTGAAATTATTACAGATGGAATTGTACCAAGTGTTGTAAGTAAAATGTATTTTGTGAATTTCATTTTTGACTTAGCACAAGTATAAGCAATTAAACCATATGAAATTACTGGTAAGAAGTATAAAACTAATATTTTCTTACTAAGTTTTCTTTCTTCGAATTCAACTTTTTCTAACTTTTTATCATAATAGTTAGAAACTAATTTTTCATATCGTTTTACAATTACCCACATTAAAAGATTTCCTACGAAGATGCCTGCCATAATTGTAATAAAGGCAAATATAGGATTCAGTACCACTCCAGCAATAACTTGAAGCGGCGCTGCTGGAATAAATGTAACTAGAATTAATCCTGCTTGAATAAAGCCTATTACAAATAATGCAGCAATTCCATAGGAATCAAACTTCTTAATTACTATCTCCCAAGATTTATTTGCAAGGGCTTGTTTAATTGGGTCAATTAAATCTAAAATTAAAAAAACAAAGCCTGTAATTACAGATAAACTAATTATTGTTATGACGCTAATTTTAATAATTTTCTTACTTTTCATATTATCATCTTTCTAGATAAATTTTTTACTATTATAACACAAATCAAAAAAAATGTTAAGATAGTTTTATACCCATTGAGATTATATTGCATAAAATAATACATGGGGTGAAGGTAAATGAAGAGTAGTAGAAGTGAAAAATTTAAAGATATTTCTTACGCTGTAATTGCTGGTTTTATCGCTGATTATCTCCAAGAAGGAGTAGCAAGATTTTTTCACGACTTTACAAATACTGAAGCCCCCGCCTTTGAACATACTTCATCTGTCTTATCAGCTATTGTGGTTATAGTTAGTATTCAGTTACTTAAAGACAAAACTAGTCTAATAAACTCTACTATCTTTGCTTCTGGTCTATCTGCTGTTTTGCTTGAAGTAATTGACTCACACTTAAATAATGATGAAATAGATTATGAATCAATTTTAAAAAAGTTTTTAACTGATGCAACAATCTTACCTATAATTCTTACAATTTATTATAAGTTTTTAGATGAAGCAAAAAAATATATAAAACGTGATTATGAAGGAATGGTTCCTGAAGTTATAAAAAATATTATTAGGGCATTTCCGATTATTGTTTATTATGGTTATTTCTTATTTGAAAATAATATAAAGGAAAATACAAGCGAAGATTGTAAAAATATAAATAATAGTTTACGAAATTGTAAAAAAGATGTATAATTAACTAAAGAATCAAGTTAAGCGGAGGATACAAATGATTACAATAAAAGAAATTAATAAAAAACGAGATATAAAAAAATTTGTGGACTTTCCCAATAAATTATATAAGGACAACGAATACTATATACCAGCATTTTATCAAGATGAATTAAATATGTTAAACCCGAAGAAAAATCCTGCATATGAGTATTGTGAAACTAAATTATTTTTAGCTTTTAAAGATAATAAGATTGTCGGAAGAATTTGTGCATTAATTAATCATGCATATAATAAAAAGAAAAACTTAAACCAAATCCGCTTTTGTCGTTTTGATGTAATTGATGATTTTGAAGTTACAAAATTATTATTTGATCAAGTTATTAAATGGGCTAAAGAGCGAGGATTAAATCAAGTAATAGGTCCAATAGGTTTTAGTGATTTAGATAAACAAGGTCTTTTAATTGAAGGCTTTAATGAATATAGTAATACCATTACATTATATAATCACCCTTACTATATGCATCATTTAGAAAAATTAGGGTTTGTAAAAGATGTAGATTGGGTAGAATATCAAGTGTTCGCTCCAGAACAAATGAGTGAAAGACTGATTCGTTTATCAGAGTTAATTAAACGTCGTTATGGATATAAACTTGTAAAGCTAAAGAAACGTAAGGAAATTGCTCCATACGTGAATAAGGCTTTTGCGATTGTTAATGAATCCTTTGAACATTTATACGGTGTTGTACCTATTACAGAAAAACAAATTGAACTAGCAGTAAAACAATTTGTAACGCTAGTTAATATGGATTACTTATATATTGTAGAAAATAAAGAAGGCGAAATGGTTGGTTTTGGAATTATGGTTCCATCACTAAACGCTGCAACTAAAAAATCAAATGGTAGATTATTCCCATTAGGATTTATTAGAGCCTTAAAAGCATTAAGAACTCATAAAGTACTAGATATGTATTTGGTTGCAGTAAAACCACAATATCATGGGCTAGGAGTAAATGCACTAATACTAGCTGAGGGAATGCAAACTGCTATTAAGAATGGTGTTGAATATGCTGAGACAGGTCCTGAGTTAGAAAGCAATGAAGAAGTTAAATCTCAATGGAAAGAATTTAAAACAAGACAACATCGTAGACGTAGATGCTATAAATTAGATTTATAAAACCTTTGACTTTAAATTGGAAATAGTGTATAATATTAGATGTTGTAAAAAAGCAACCGCACAGAACAGGTTTTAAGTGACTATTAGTCCACCTTTATGGCGTGTCCTAAATAATTATAAGAGGAGGTGCTTGAAGAATGTACGCAATTATCGAAACTGGTGGAAAACAATATCGTGTAGCTCAAAACGACGTTTTATATATTGAAAAACTAGATGCAGCTGAAGAAAGCGAAGTTGTTTTTGATAAAGTTTTAATGGTTAACGGTAAAGTTGGTAAACCTTACGTTAAAGGGGCTAAAGTAACAGCTGTAGTTCAAAAACAAGGTAGATCAAAGAAAGTTATCGTTTATAAATACAAACCAAAGAAAAACTACCACAAAAAACAAGGTCATCGTCAACCTTTTACAAAAGTACTTATTACTGCAATTGAAGGTTAATAATGATCAATGTATTAGTAAAAGCTAATAAAGATAATGAAATAAATTATCTTCATGTTAGCGGACATGCAAATTATTCAGTAGCTGGAAGTGATATAGTCTGTGCTGCAGTATCTGCAGTAATGTATTCGACTATAAATTTACTTAGTAAAGTTTGTCCTAAATTTGAATTTAAGGAAGATGAAAATAAAGCTACTATGGAAGTTGAAATTAAAGAAACTAACGAGTTTACTAATATTGCCTTAGACAATTTAGTCGAAACTCTAAGTTCAATCGAAAGAGATTATAAAAAATATATCAAAATCAAATTTGAATAGTAAGGAGGTAACACTCGTGTTAAGGATAAATCTTCAGTTTTTCGCCTCTAAAAAAGCAGGTGGATCAACTAAAAACGGTCGTGACTCTATTGGTAAAAGACTTGGAATGAAACTTGCTGATGGACAAGAAGCATCTGCAGGTGCTATTATCTTCCGCCAAAGAGGAACAAAAATTCACCCTGGAAATAATGTAGGTAGAGGTAAGGATGATACTTTATTTGCATTAATTGATGGGTTCGTTAAATATGAACGTAAAGGTAAAAATAGAACACAAGTATCAGTTTATGAAACTAGATAAAAACCAAGCACTAAAGATTTTTCTTTAGTGCATTTTTAAACTTAAATTTGGAGTGATTAATTATGTTTATTGATGATGTAAAAATAGTTGTAAAAGCGGGAAAAGGCGGTAATGGAGCCGTTGCTTTTCGTCGTGAAAAATATGTTCCCCTTGGTGGCCCAGCTGGTGGTGATGGGGGGAAAGGTGGAAGTGTTATCTTTGTTGGTGATGAAGGTCTAACAACTTTACTTGATCTTCGCTACCAAAAAATAATTAAAGCTCCAAATGGGGAAAATGGTAAAGCGAAAAATCTTTATGGTAAAGATGGTGAAAATGTCTATGTTCGTGTACCTGTTGGAAGTATAATTCGTGATATCGATAATGATATTATTATTGCAGATATAACTAGACATGGACAAGAAGTTGTTGTCTGCGAAGGTGGCAAAGGTGGTAGAGGTAATACTAGCCTTGCAACCCCACGTATAAGTGCCCCAGAATATGCAGAAAACGGCTTATCAGGAGAAACTAAAAATATCCAAGTAGAATTAAAAGTTCTTGCAGATGTTGGTTTAGTAGGTTTTCCAAGTGTAGGAAAAAGTACTTTAATCTCTGTAGTTAGCGCTGCAAAGCCAAAGATTGCAGACTATCATTTTACAACCCTAGTTCCAAACTTAGGAGTTGTAAGAGTTAAAGATGGTAGAAGTTTTGTAATGGCTGACCTTCCTGGATTAATTGAAGGTGCTAGCCAAGGTGCAGGTTTAGGATTTAGATTTTTAAGACATATTGAAAGGACAAGAGTTATTGTTCACGTAATTGACATGTCCGCAATTGAAGGAAGAGATCCATATGAAGACTACCTTACAATTAATCAAGAACTTGAAGCATATAATCCTGATTTACTTTCAAGACCACAAATCATAGTTGCAAATAAGATGGATTTACCACAAAGTAAAGAAAATTTAGAAAAGTTTAAAGAAAAAGTAAAAGACGTAAAAATAGTTCCAATTAGTGCTTATACTAGAGATAATCTTGATGAATTACTATATTTAATTGCAGATACTCTAGATACAGTTGAAATTAAAAAGCCAAAATTAGACATGGCAAAAGAAGCTGTGGTAGAATATAAGTACACACCAAAAGAAGCACCATTTACAATCACAAAAGATGCAGATGGTGTGTATAATGTAGAAGGACCCGTAGTTAAACGCTACTTCGAACAAACCGATTTTAATCGCGAACAACACGCAAAACTATTTGCAATGAGAATTCGTAAACTCGGTGTCGAAGATGAGCTAAGAAGACTCGGGGTACAAGATGGCGATATCGTTCGTATTTTCGGATATGAATTTGAGTTTCATGATTAGATGCTACTTTTAAAGAGCATACTATGTTAAGACAATCTTTCTTTTCAAAAATTAAAAAAAATTTCTTATGGGACTTAAGGTGTTTAAGCCTAAAAAGGAGGAACAATGAATTCAAAAAGAACTGCTAGAAATCAGCAAATCGCTGATCTAATTTTAGCTGCATTAATTGCAGTAATTACTATTATTATGATTTTTGTACCAAATATGGGATTCATCGTAATTGGACCTGTTGCTATTACAACAGTTCATATTCCAGTATTAGTTGGTGCAGTTATACTTGGTCGTAAATATGGTACAATTTTAGGTGCAATCTTTGGAATTGGTTCAATGATTCAAGCATTTTTATTACTAACAACTCATGCACCATTTACTAATCCATTAGTATCAGTTGTACCAAGGATTTTATTTGGATTATTAACTGCTGTTATTTATGGTGTATTACACAGAGCAATTAAGAATAAATATGTTGCTATTCCAATTACAATGGGACTAGGAACATTAATACATTCAATACTTGTTCTACCTATACTATATGTGGTAATCAAATCAAACTTTTATTTCTTCCCAGATGAATCTATCTTTGCAATAAACCAAAATATTTTTAGTTTTATTTATGGTATATTTGTTGCAAACTCAGTATTAGAGATAGTTCTAGGAATAATTGTTGGTACAGCAGTCACAATACCATTATTAATCTTAAAAGAAAATAATAAATAATTTATAGACCAAAGCCTCTAATATGAGGCTTTTTTTATTTGAAATTTCATTCCATTTTAGTAATTACTATGTATTTTTAAAACTCTAGTTTAAACAATTAATGAGATGCTTAAACTTGATAGTTAGTAGAAAACACATAGAATTTAAAGATCCATTTATAGATTTTGTATCTAGATGGAATGAAATATCTCCTCAAATTCCGCTTTATGTAAATGCTACCTTTTATCTTTATATTGTATTTTAATATTTACTTAAACCATGTTATAATTAAGTTGAGGCAAAACTATAATTAGTTTGAGGTGTAGTAACAAGATGATTATTCAAGGAAAATATAATAATGCAAAAGTATTTGCATCAAATATAGATAGTGGAACGTTAGACCAAGTTACAAATCTTTTGAATCAAGAATTTACAAAAGATTCAAAAATTAGAATCATGCCTGATTGTCATGTTGGTGCTGGTTGTGTAATTGGTACTACAATGACAATTCATGATAAAATCGTTCCTAATTTAGTTGGTGTTGATATAGGCTGTGGGATGTTTACAGTTAAGATAGGAAAAGTTAAAATTAATTTTCCAGAGTTTGATGATTATATTAAAAGAAATATTCCTGCAGGCAGGGAAGTTCATCCAAAAGCTAGAAAAATTAAAACTGATATTGAAAAACTAAAGTGTTATAATGAATTAAAAAAGCATAATCACTTTTTTAAAAGCATTGGAACTTTAGGTGGTGGTAATCACTTTATTGAAGTTGATGTTGATGATGAAGAAAATAAATATTTAATTGTCCATAGTGGGTCTAGAAATTTAGGTAAACAAATAGCAGAACATTATCAAAGAAAAGCATATGAATATCATCAAAGTAAGGTCTTTGATAAAGAAGCAGAAGTTCAGCGAATAATTAATGAATATAAAAACACAAAAAAAGAAAAGCAAATTCAAAAAGCTATAAATAAAATTAAAAATATGGAAGTCACTCCACCAATCCCTAAAGATCTTTGTTATTTAGAAGGAAAGTTATTTGATGATTATATTCATGATATGAGGATTGCCCAAGATTATGCATCTGAAAACCGTAGAGAAATGATTAAAGTTTTACTTGATTATTTTAGACTTGATTTACAAGACCTTGAACATTTCGAAACAATCCATAACTACATAAATATGGATGATATGATATTACGTAAAGGTGCAATAAGTGCATATTCAGGTGAAATTGTATTAATTCCAATTAATATGCGTGATGGCTGTATAATTGCTCGTGGTAAAGGTAATCCAGATTATAACTATTCTGCTCCCCATGGTGCAGGAAGAATCCTTTCCAGGAGACAAGCACAAAAAGAATTATCTCTAATGGATTTTAAGAAGACAATGGAAGGGATATATTCAAGTACAATTACTCTTGAAACATTAGATGAAGCACCATTTGCATATAAACCAATTGAAGATATTTTAGATAATATAAATGACACAGTTGAAGTATTAAAAATAATTAAACCAATTTACAATTTTAAAGCAAAAGAATAATGGAGGCTAAGATGAAAAAAGTAAAAGTAGCAATTTTAGGTTTCGGTCAACGTGGTTTTGTCTATGCTAATATCATTAAAAATAATCCTGATTTAATGGAGTTAGTAAGTGTTTGTGAAATTAATCCGTATAAAAAACCAGTAATTATGAGTACATTTAATATTAGTGAAGATAATTATTTTACTGATTATAAAAAAATGTATGAAAAGGGTAAACTTGCTGATGTCTTAATTATTTCAACAATGGACCAAGACCACTACAAGCAAGCTTTAGAGGCGCTTGAAATTGGTTATGATTTATTATTAGAAAAACCAATTGCAGTAGAAAAAGAACATATTATTGATATAATGGAAAAGGCAAAGCAATTAAAACGTAAAGTTGCAGTTGCTCATGTGCTTCGTTATACTCCATTTTACCAAAAATTAAAATTACTAATTGATGATGATAGAATAGGTAAAGTGCAAGCAATTAGCCAAACTGAAAATATTGGTTATTTCCATTTTGCTCATTCTTATGTAAGGGGTAATTGGCGCAAAAAAGAAGATTCTGCACCGATGATTCTTGCAAAAGCATGTCATGATTTAGATATTATTAAATATTTAGTTAATGATAAATGTGTGAAATTATCTTCATTTGGAAACTTAAATTATTTTAAGAAAGAAAATGCACCTAAAGGTAGTGCAACTCACTGTTATAAATGTGAAGTTGAGTGCCCATTTAATGCGGTTACTTTTTATAAAGAAAATCCGATGTGGGCAATGATTTTTAGTTTGAATCCAAATATTGAAGAAGTGTTTATGGATGAAAATCTAAGTTATGCAAAGTGTGTATATAAATTAGACAATAATGTTCCAGATAGTCAAACAGTCAACTTGGAATTTAAAAATGGTGTTGTTGCAAATCTTATGGTTACAGCATTTTCTAAAGAAACACATAGACAAATTAAAATCCATGGAAGTATGGGAGAAATTGAAGCTGACTTAGAAGCAAGAAAGATTGTAATTAAACCATATTTAGGTGAAGATGAGATAATTGATCTAAGTAGTGATGAAGTAGATTTTTCATTTCATCAAGGCGGTGATAATAACTTACTTGTTGATTTTGCAAAGAAAATTCAAGCAAATGAAGACACTGGCTTACTTACTACAATTGAAGAATCCCTTGAAAGCCACATCTTAGCTATCGATGCAGAAGAGTCAAGATTGAATAACGGTAAAGTATTCACATATGAATAAACAATAATTTACAAAGAAAAGATATTTTGTGTGATACAAGATATCTTTTTTTGAATAACAAATTATATATTTTTTTCATAATTTATGTTATAATTTGTAATAAGGTGAAGAATATGTATGAAAATATAGACAAACTACAATATACCCCAATGATGAGGCAATATTTAGAAATAAAAGAAAAATACCAAGACATGCTTGTGTTTTTTAGACTTGGTGATTTTTATGAATTATTTTTTAATGATGCAATTGTTGCCTCTAAGGAACTAGAAATTGTATTAACAGGAAGAGATGCTGGTGCTCCTGAGAGAGTACCAATGTGTGGGGTTCCCCATCATAGTGCAGGTGCATATATTGATAAGTTAACACAAAAAGGCTACAAAGTTGCCATTGTTGAACAAACTTCCGATCCTGCAACTTCTAAAGGGATTGTAGAAAGAGAAGTAGTAAGAATTATTACTCCTGGAACAGTAATTGAAGGAAGTAATTTAGCTGAACGTGACAATAACTTTATTGTTGGTATTGATAAAGATAAGGATAGATACATCTTAGCTTACTTAGATTTATCTACTGGTGAAAATTATTTAACTAACATCCCGTTAAATGATGATTTACTTACTGCTGAAGTATTAAAATTAAAGACAAAAGAAATTGTAATCGGTAGTGAGTTTGATGTGACAGTATTTGATAGTTTAAATCAAATTTTAAAAATTACTTTTTCAATTGAAAATAACACGAAAAAGATTAACTACTTACAAAGTTTAAGTGAAGACCTAGATCCAATTGAAGAAAAATGTTTCTTAAGATTACTAAATTATATAATGAATACGCAAAAAAGATCATTGGTTCATATGCAAAAGGTAATTAAGTATGATATTAATTCCTTTTTAAAAATTGATCTTGCAAGTCGTCGTAATTTAGAGTTGCTGGAAACATTAAGATTTGGTGAAAAGAAAAATTCTCTTTTAAGTGTGATTGATAAATGTGCAACAGCAATGGGAAGTCGCTATTTAAAGAAAAATTTAATCTTCCCATTAGTGGATAAAGATAGAATAGAAGCACGTTATGATATTATTGATATTTTTAAAAAGAACTTTTTAGAAGCTAGTGAACTTAGAAAATTATTAGAAGTTGTTTATGACTTAGAACGTATTGTTGGTCGTATTTCTTATGAAAATGCAAATCCTCGTGATTTATTACAACTTAAACGTTCACTTTCTGTAATTCCTAAAATAAAATCAATAATTGAAAAAATCAAGATAAATAATTATTTTGACCTTAATACTAATTATAATGATTTTGTAAAGATATTTAATTTGCTTGAAGCTGCTTTACTTGATGATGCCCCTTTAACAATCAAAGAAGGTAATATTTTCAAAGATGGATATAACAGTGAATTAGATGAAATAAGACATATTAATGATAATTCAAAAGATTATTTACTTGAGCTTGAAGCAAGAGAAAGAGAACGAACAGGAATTAAAAACTTAAAAGTAGGATATAACCGTGTCTTTGGTTACTACTTAGAAGTAAGTAAAGGTAGTAGCGATTTAGTAAAAGAAGAGTTTGGCTACATTAGAAAGCAAACCTTATCAAATAGTGAGCGTTTCATAACACAAGAATTAAAAGAAAAAGAAATTAGTATTTTAAGAACTGAAGAAAAAGCTTTAGAACTTGAGTATGAATTGTTTGTAAAGTTAAGAGATGAATTAAAGGGTTATGCAAATAGCTTACAAACTCTTGCAAAGACACTTGCAGAACTTGATATGTTACTTAGTTTCCAAAAGGTTGCTAACGAAAACAATTATACTAGACCAAAGTTAAATACAAATAATAAATTAGAGTTGATTAATTCACGTCATCCAGTTATTGAAAAGTTTACTGATACATTTATTCCTAATGATATATATATGGAAGAAGATGATTCAATACTATTAATTACTGGACCAAATATGAGTGGTAAATCTACTTATATGCGTCAGGTAGCATTAAATGTTATATTAGCACAAATGGGATCATTTGTTGCGGCAAAGAGTGCAAATATTCCAATCTTTGATGCAATCTTTACGCGAATTGGTTCAGCAGATGATATAGTAAGTGGAAAGTCAACATTTATGGTTGAGATGACAGAAGTAAATAATGCCTTAAGTAATGCAACTAAAAATTCGCTAATTATCTTTGATGAGATTGGTCGTGGAACTGCAACATATGATGGTTTGGCGCTTGCTCAAGCGATAATTGAATATGTGAGTACAAACCTTAAATGTAAAACTTTATTCTCAACTCACTATCATGAACTAACCGATTTAGAAAATGATTTAGAAAATCTTAAAAATGTTCATGTAAGTGCAGATGATGTTAATGGTGAAATTATCTTTATGCATAAAGTTTTACCAGGAGCAGTTGATAAGAGTTATGGTGTAAATGTTGCAAGACTTGCAAACCTACCACTGGAAGTTACGATTAGAGCTGATGACATATTAAAGAAATTAGAAGCAAGTCATAATCCTAACAAAGCATTACTTTCAATCAAAAACTATCAACAGCCACTTATTTATGATTCTAAGAGTGAAAAAGAAGTCTATGTCCTAGATAAAGTCAAAGATATCGATATTAATCAACTTAGTCCTCTAGATGCATTAAATATACTAGCTGAACTTCAAAAACATTTAAAAAAGTAGGTGAACTAAATGGCCAAAATAATCAAACTTGACCAACATACTGCAAATCTAATTGCAGCTGGTGAAGTAATTGAAAGTGCAGTATCGGTTGTAAAAGAATTAGTTGAAAATGCAATTGATGCTGATGCCACAATGATAAATATATTATTAGAAGATTCTGGTTTAACTGAGATTATTGTTCAAGATAATGGTCACGGGATGGATCCATCAGATGCAAAAATGAGTATTGAACCTCACGCTACAAGTAAAATTCGTACAGGAGAAGATTTATATCGCATTTTTACTTTAGGCTTTCGTGGTGAAGCCTTACCATCAATTGTCTCTGTTTCGAATTTTAGAATTAAGACAAGTACTGATGGTAAACGTGGGTTTATGTATTCCTTAAAAGGTGGCGAAGTAATTAATGAAGCTACAATTGCTTTTCCTAAAGGTACAGAAGTTAGTGTAAAAAATCTATTTTTCAACACGCCTGCGCGATTGCAACATCTTCAATCACCAAGTGTTGAGTTAAGTAATATTGTAGAATATGTAAATAAAATTGCATTGTCACGCCCTGATATTGCTTTTAAACTAACAAACAACGATCGAACTTTAGTCCAAACATTTGGTACAAACAACCTCAAAGAAGTAATCTTTAATATATATGGTGAAGAGGTTGCGAAAAACATGATCGAGATTTTTGATAAAAACTCTTACTTTGAAATATCTGGTTTAGTTTCTAAACCAACTGTTTCTAGAAGCAACAAAAATCATTTTACTATTCTCGTAAATAATCGAGTAATTAGAAGTGCGAAAATAAATAATGCTATATTATCTGCGTATAAAGAACGTTTAGTAACAGGACGTTTTCCAATTATTGTTTTAAAAATTGAAGTAGATCCAGGAATAATTGATGTTAATATTCATCCAGGCAAATTAGAAGTTAAATTTTCTAATGAAATCGAGTTACTTCAAATGATAACCCATGCTATAGATTATTCGCTTACTAATACAGATTTAATGGTTGAAGTTGAAAGTAAAGCTCCTAAGTTTGAAGATGAATTTGAATATGAATATAAAATTGATGATGAATTCGAAGAAGAGTCTATAAAGATAGATGATGATTATGAAGATGAATATGAAAAAGATCAAGCTGATTTAGAAGAAGAAGTAGCTGAACCAATAACTAAAAAGGAATCCTTAAAACAAATTGATTTAGATGCTATGTTTACTGAACCGATAACAGAAGAAATAAGATCTTTTACAAAAACAGACTTCCAAGCAAAAGAACCCGTAAAAGAAGAAACATATATACAAGAAGAATATGAACTACGTACAGAACATCATAAAGATACAAGAGTTAATAAATTACCTGTGATGTACTATGTTGGTCAATTGCATGGAACTTATTTGTTATTCCAAGATGAAAGTAACTTTTATATAGTTGATCAACATGCTGCATATGAACGAATTAATTATGAAAAAATTAAAGATTCGCTTAATAAAGAAGAGACAATTCATTATGAATTATTAATTCCTATTAAACTGAATTTTCCTACTTCAGAAGCTCTTTTAGTTAGAGAAAAACTATCTGAATTAAGACAGATTGGTGTTGTAATTGAAGACTTTGGTTCTGGAACATTTATGGTAAGAGAAGTACCAATTTGGTTTACAAAAGGAATGGAGAAGGAATTTGTAGAAGAGATTATTTTTGAATTTATTAATAATCGTAAAGTTAATAAATCTCAATTTTTTGATAATCTTGCAGTGTTGCTTGCATGTAAAAGATCAATTAAAGCTAATCAATATCTAGATAAAATTCATATTGAATATTTAATGGAAGATTTGGGTAAATGTGAAAAGCCATATTCATGTCCGCATGGTAGACCAACGATTGTGAAGTTTTCTGAAAATGAAATCCAAAGATGGTTTAAGCGAATTGTATAATGGATAAAGTTGTTGTATTAACTGGTCCAACTGCAATTGGCAAAACCCAAATTTCTTTAGATATTGCAAAACACTTCAAAACCGAAATTATTAATGCAGATGCTAGTCAATTTAGAAGAGGTTTAAATATTGGGACTGCAAAAATTGATTTAGATTCAGTTGATGTTGTTCATCATTTAATTGATATTATAGAAATTGAAGAAAACTTTTCAATCAAAGACTATCAAACACTTGCAAGACAAAAAATAACTGAATTTAAAAATAAAGGAATTTTACCGTTTTTAGTTGGTGGAAGTGGACTATATATAAATAGTGTAATCTATAATTATGAATTAACTGATACTGAAAGAGATTATAAATTTGAAGAGGAAAAATACAATTCATATAATAATGAAGAACTTCATAAACTTTTAGAAAAACTTGATTTCGAAGCTAGCAAAACCATTCATCCTAATAACCGTAGAAGAGTTTTACGGGCAATCGAAAGAGCAAAAATAGGTGAAAAGATCAGTAGTTTTAATCAAGGTAATCAATTAGTTTATGATGCACTTGTTATCGAACTTACTACAGATCGTGAAGTATTATATGATAGAATCAATCAAAGATTTAATGTAATGATTGAAGAAGGATGGTTAAAAGAAGTAGAAGAATTAAAAAGAAATAATATTGATTTAACTAAAATCAAAGATATTGGTTATAAAGAATTAGGGTTATACTTAGAGGGCAAATATGAGTTTGAAGAAGTTAGTGAATTAATAAAAAAACAAACTCGTAATCTCGCAAAACGCCAATTAACTTGGTTTAGAAATAAAATGGCAACAACAAAAGTTAATGTTGATTATACTAATCCTAGCCATACCACAAATGAAATAATTAAACTTATTTCAGATTTTCTAAATAAATAACTTTCGACTATAGAATTTTATCTATAGTCGTTTTTTTAAAGTATTATTCATATAATGTTTTGAGGTTGGGGATATGAAGAAATTAATTTTAGGATTAATAATTTTATTAAGTAGTTTTACTTTAAGCATAAAAGCAAGTTTTGAAATCCATGCAACAAGTGCTATTTTAATGGAAAAGGATAGTAAGCGTGTAATGTATGAGAAGAATATCCATAATCGGTATTTAACTGCGTCGATTGCAAAAATTATGACTGCTATTGTTGCACTTGAAAATGGAGATTTAGATAAATACTATAAGGTAGATAAAGAAACTATTAGTCAAATTGGTAGTAGTATTTATTTAAAACTCGATGATGAGGTTAAATTAATTGATTTAGTTTATGGATTAATGCTTAGAAGTGGAAATGATGCAGCTTATTTAATTGCAGTTAGTGTAGGTGAAGACTATGATGATTTCATTAATTTGATGAATGAAACAGCAAAAAAAATTGGAATGAAAAATAGTAGTTTTTCGAATCCATCAGGTTTAGACGAAGAAAGTGCGAATTATTCAACCGCGTATGATATGGCTCTTTTAATGGCTTATTGTTTAGATAATGAATTATTTAGAAAAATTACAGGCACTAAAACTCATGTAAGCAAAACTAAAGAAGGAGAACTATTATATTTTGTAAACAAACATCGCTTAATTCAAACAAAAGATTATGTAACTGGTGGTAAAACTGGCTACACTACAAACGCCAAACGAACCCTTGTTACAAGTGCTAAAAAAAATAATATGGAACTAATCGCGGTTACATTTAATTGTGGTGATGATTGGAATGCACATGATGCTTTATTTAATTATGGGTTTAGTAATTTCGAGATGAAAGTATTTCATAGAGGTGAAATTATTAAGATAAATGATGCTCTTTATCCAACTCCATATTTAATTAGTGATTTAAAATACCCAGTAAAAAGTGATGATAATATTAAGTATTTAATTAAACTATTGAAAAAACCAGGATCAAAACAACAAATTGGCAGGGCAGAAATATACCTAGATGAAAAATTAGTTCATCATGTGCCAATATATAGGTATTACTAATGAATAAAATTTGGGTTTTTATTGTCCTCATTTGTTTTGTTTATGGTGCAATATCTGGTAATATTGATAATTTAATTACAGCTAGCATAAATACACCAAAAGATACATTAGATTTAGTAATTAAAGTAGGCGGATTAATCATTTTTTATAATGGGATTTTTCAAATTGCAATCGATAGTAATGTGATAAAAAAGCTAGCTAACTTAATTCATCCGATTGTAAGAATTATCTTTAAAGATTTAAAAAAAGATAGTATTGTTCATGAACTTGTAAGTGCAAATATAATTGCAAACTTTTTGGGTCTCGGTATTGCTTCAACTCCAATTGCAATTAAAGCTTTAAAAGCACTAAAAGAAGAACTAAAAGATCAAACTAAACCTAGTATATCGATGGTTAAATTAATCTTAATTAATGTTGCTGCATTTACAATCTTTCCACTTTCAATTTTAAGTGTAAGAAAAATATATAATGCTAAGATCAATTTAGAACTTGTTCCATTCTTTATATTAGTAAGTTTTATTTTAACTATAATTGCAATTATCTTTACAAACATTTGGGGTAAAGATTATGAGTAGTTCATATATTATTTTTCTATATATAATTATTGTAATAATTTTTGGAATAATTAGTAAAGTTAATTGTTTTGAATCGTTTTTAACCGGTGTTAAAGAAGGAACTACTACAGTAGTTAATATGTTTACATATATTTTAGCTTTTGTTTTTATGATCAAAATTATAGATGCATCTGGAATTTTAATTTTCTTAGAAGATTCAATCTTTAAAAACACATTTTCACCTATTATGTTCATTCAAATGTTAATTCGACCATTTTCTGGTTCATCAAGTTATGTAATGATGTTGGATATATTTTCTAATTACGGTGTTGATAGTTTTGAAGGATTATTTAGTACCTTTATTCATACAATTAGTGATTCATCAATTTATATGATAGTCTTTTATTTTGGTGCAGTTGGGATAAAAAATTATAAAGGTGTATTAACAATGGGGGTTATTATTAATATCATAGGTTATATACTTTCTATCCTTGTATTATATCTATTCTTTTTCTGATTAATTTTCTAATCATTATCAGTTTTGCAATTTGAATATATTTATTTTTGGATATTTAGAAAATTATATTTAATTATAATTAAATTTTAGAAGTTGTATAAAATAGTAATGGTGAAAATAAATGAAAAAACTTTCATTATATGGTTTATTTTTATTACTATTTTTGAGTAGTTGTAAAATAAGTGATTATAAGATAGATTTAAATTATGAATTTGACGAAACAATTCTTTACTTTCCAACCCCAATAAAAAACAATTCTATTTTTATAGGGTTTAAACTTACAAATAATAATACCATTTATAATGAACTTAGTTATGAATTATTAAGGGAAGCAAATAGTAAAAATATTCATTTAACTTGTATTTATGAAGAATTAAATTTTGATGAATTATTTAAATTTGTATTAAATGAAGATGAAAATACATATTATATAGAAGCTAATTTTCCTGAAAACTATCCAAGAGAAATAACCATACCTGAAAACTATGATGATAAAGAAATAAGTGGAGTTAATAATTTTGGATTTTATAATTATCAAAATTTAGTTATTTTAAATTTAAGTGAAAAACATACTGTTGGTAAATATGCTTTTGCAAATACATCACTCTTAAAAGTAAACAATTTAAAAAATGCAGCTAGTACTGCATTTTCTAATACATTATTAAATAGACAACCCTTCAAACATGATTATACTTTTCTTGATGGCATAATAAAACGTGAAATTAAAGTAAACGACAAAAATTATCATTTATATATAGATCTAAATGGTGGAAAGATTTTAAAAGAAGAGTTAAATTTATATGTAAACTTACCCATATTAGAAAATCATATATTTGAAAATTTTGAAAATGAATCAGGCTATATTTTAAAGTATCCCAATGAAAAATTATATTACACTGTTTCTTTAAAAGAATACTATAGAAATTTTGTTGGGATGAGTTATATAGTTAATAGCAAAGAATTAACAATTGATTATTTTGATTTTGTTTATTTACCTAAAACTGATTCATATAAACTATCATTAAATAAACCAGATCTTAAAATTAGTAAAGTAATCTTGCCTAGTTTTTATAATGAAAAGCCGATTACAGTTATAGGAGAGATTAATAATAAATATTTAATCGAGATTGAATTTGGAGAATATGTAAAATTAATTGAGGGTAAATTTATTACACAGAATTTAAAACGAATTAAGGTAAATAGTAGTTTAGAATATATTAATCCTGATACTATTAAAGATAGAGTTATTAATAGTTTTAGTCAATTTAATTGATAGGATTAGAAAAAATGTAAATTTAACTTGAAAAATTTTCAATATTTTATATAATATAGTTTGAGGGTTAAAATATGGAAAGAATACAAAAGATAATAGCGCGTAGTGGTCTTTATTCTAGACGCAAAGCAGAAGAGTTAATAAAAGAAGGAAGAATTCAAGTAAATGGTGAAACTGTAACTGAACTTGGTACAAAGGCCTCCTATGACGATATAATAACAATAGATGGGAAACAAATATTTATTAGAGAGTCCATATATTTAGTTATGAATAAACCAAGAGGAGTTATTTCATCAGTTAGCGATGATAAAGGTAGGAAAACAGTAATTTCAATTTTACCGCAAGAATACCAAAATCTTGGTTTATATCCAGTAGGTAGATTAGATTATGATACTAAAGGTGTTTTATTATTAACTAATGATGGGGATTTCATGAATGAAATGGTAGGCCCTAATTCAAATATAGAAAAAGAATATTTAGTCAGACTTGATGGAATAATTACTAAAAATGAATTAAGAGATATGCAAGCTGGCGTAGTTATTGATGGATATAAGACACGAAGATGTAAAACATATTTTGTGTCTATGGATCGGAAAAATAAATCTTGCTTAGTTGGGATTATTTTAAAGGAAGGGAAAAATCAACAAGTTAAAAGGATGTTTGATGCTGTAGGTTATCCTGTAAAACGTCTAACTAGAATTAGATTCGGAGAAATTACAACTGAAGGATTGCCTGAAGGAGGAGTAAGATTAATTAAACCACATGAATTAAAAAGACTGTATGTTTTGAATAAATCGCAAAATTAAGCTAACTTTGATGTTTTTTAAGATTTAATTGCAGTTTGTAATTTTATATGGTATAATAGGGAAGAATATTTAGAGGTGCGATATGAGTTGGCAAATTGCTATTGATGGTCCTGCAGGCGCAGGTAAAAGTACCATTGCAAAGATGCTAGCTGAACGTATAGGATTTGAGTATATCGATACTGGAGCCATGTATAGAGCAGTTACATTAAAAGCATTGGACTTAAAAATCAATATGTACGAAGAAGAAGAGTACAAATTTCTTGATGAAACTAAGTTTGATTTTATTAACCAACAGTTATATCTAGATGGTGTAAATGTAAGTAATAAAATTAGAACTTTAGAAGTCTCCAATAATGTTTCTTTAGTCGCCAGTTTTGGCTACGTAAGAAAAAAGTTAGTAGCCTTACAGCGAGAACTTGCAAACAATAAAAACGTGATTATGGATGGACGAGACATAGGAAGTGTTGTCTTACCCAATGCGAATTTAAAAATTTATTTAACTGCAAGTTTAGAAGAAAGAGCTAAACGGAGAATGAAAGAACGCCTTGACAAAGGACAAGAACATCAAAGTTTAGAAGAAACAATTAAAGAAATAGAAGAAAGAGATTATAAAGATAGCAATCGACCGATAAACCCTTTATTGATTCCGGATGATGCAGTCATTGTCGACACATCAAATTTGGAAATTGAAAAAGTCGTTGATAAAATCATTACGTTAGTTTTGGAGAGAGGTTACAAAATGGAAAATCTAAAAAATGTTACAAAAGAAACAACAAAGGAAGTTGTAAAAACACCTAACAATGTAGAAATTTTAAATCAACCAGTTGAAGAATTAAAATTAACTACAAGCTTTACAAATATTTTGAAAAGCGCAGAAATCAACACTATTTCAGATTTAGTAAACAAAACTGAAGCTGAAATTCAAACTGTCCCTGGCATTGGGCCTAAACGCTTCTCTGACTTAGTTGCAAAGTTAAAAGAATTAAATTTAACTTTCAAAGCAGAAGCTGAAGGACAAGTAGAAGAAAAAGAAGACAAGGAAGAACCAAAAATGGAAGAAAAAGTAGTAGAACAAAAAGAAGAAGAAAAGGTTGAAACTGTTGAAGTTGCTGAAGGTGAAGAAGATGATGATATCGATGGTGAAGATGTAGAAGATGCAACAGAAGCTGATATACCTGAAGATACTGAAGAAAAAGAAACAACTACAAAAACTAAATACCGTGAATTACAAGTTGTAGAAGGTAAAGTAGTTGAAGTAATAGAAGCTAAAGAAGGTTTCACAAGAGGAAACCGAGTATATAAACCAAAACCAGAAAGAGTTCTAATTGAACTTGAAGATGGTTCACAAGGATATCTATTTAGAAAAGATACAGCTGACATTCGTGATGATGAAGAACTATTTGATTTATTCTTTGAAGGCGACAATGTACAAGTTGTAATTAAAAAGATCTATCCTGATGGTGGTAAGTTCATCTTCTCAACTCTATTATTAAAGATGCGAGATGAACTTAAAAAATATCAAGAAGTTATTGATAACCACGGAATAATTCAAGCAAAAGTTATTAGAAAATTAAGTACAGGTTATTTATTAAAGCATAATGAATATTCATGCTTATTGCCTGAATCACAAGTATTAAAATCAGAAAACGAAGCAGAGTTTATCGGTAAAGAAATAGAAGTTACACCAATTCGTATCGACTATGGACGTATTAGATTAATTGTATCTCAAACAGTTGCTCATTCAATTAAACTAAGACAAGAAAAACAAGCATTCTTAGAAACTGTTAAAGTTGGAGATGTATTTGAAGGTACAGTTAAAAATATTGAACCATATGGTGCATTTGTAGAAATTGGTGGCGGTGTAGAAGGATTACTACACATTTCTGAATTAGAACATTATCGAGTATTCAAAGTAGAAAAAGTAGTTAAACCTGGAGATAAAGTAAAAGTTAAAGTTATTAAAATCGATGGTGATCATGTAGGATTATCACGTAAAGCTTTAATTCCAAATTACTTTATTGAATACACTGAATCTCATAAAGTAGATGATGTTATAGAAGCTAAAGTAACAGAAATTAACAACGCTGGTGTTGTAGTTGATTTAACTGAACACGTAAGTGGTTTCTTACCACGTAGTGAATTTGCTTACGAAAGAGATGTTAACATGAGTGATTTCATTAATGTTGGCGATACAATCGAAGCAAAAATCATTGAAATTGATGTTCATAAAAAACGTATAATTCTTTCAAGAAAACAACTTCAAGAAAATCCATGGGATACTGTAGAAATCAAAGGTGGAGAATTCATCGAAGTTGAAGTAACTAGAGAATTAAAAGACGGTTATAAAATCCAATTTGGTGAAATTTCCGGATATTTACCAAAATCAAATATTAGTCCTAATAAGCAAGTAAGTGTTGGTGATGTGATTAAGGTTAGAGTAAGATCATTCGAACCTAAAACTTATAGACTTGTTGTTCAATATCGCGATGAAAGACAACAAACTCGTGAAGTTTACGGTAAGTTTTCGAAGCAACAACAACAAGAAAAATTAACAAGTTCTTTCGGTGACTTATTAGGTGAATTTATTAATAAAAAGTAGGTAATAAATATGCGTGGAGTTGTAGCTATAGTTGGACGACCAAATGTCGGCAAATCTAGTTTATTTAACCGCATAATTGGAGAAAGATTATCAATTACAGATGATGCTAGCGGAATAACAAGAGATCGAATTTATAGTAAGACTTCATGGCTTAATCAAGAATTTAGAGTTATTGACACAGGAGGGATCATCTTAAAAGATGAGCCCTTTTCTAAAGAAATCCGTGCTCAAGCAGAACTTGCTATTGATGAAGCTGATGTAATTATAATGGTAGTAGATGTAAGATCCGGAGTTACTTATGAAGATCTCGATGTTATTAATATTTTAAACAAAAGTAATAAACCTTTGATTGTTGCTGCAAACAAAGTTGATGACAACATTTACTTAGAAGGAATGTATGATTTTTACAGCCTTGGTGTTGAAGAAGTTATTCCTGTTTCAGCTTTACATGGAATAGGTGTTGGTGATTTACTTGATAAGGTTGTGTCCTTACTACCTGAGAAAAGAAAAGATCCATATGGAGAAGGTGTTATTAAATTCTGTTTAATTGGTCAACCAAATGTTGGTAAATCAACCTTATCCAATGCTATCTTAGGTGAAGAGAGAACAATAGTAAGTGATATTCCTGGAACTACTAGAGATTCAATTGATACTGTATTTACAAGAAATCAACAAAAATATGTTGTGATTGATACTGCAGGTATCCGTAAACTTGGTAAGATTTATGAAAGTGCAGAAAAATATAGTGTCCTACGTGCTATGCAAGCAATTGAGCGTAGTGATATCGCAGTTTTAGTATTAGATGGAAGTAAAGAAATTACTGAACAAGATAAGAGAATTGCAGGTTATGCAAGAGAAAATAACCGTGCAATGATTATTGTTGTTAATAAGTGGGATATTGTACAAAAAGATGATAAAACAATGAAAGAATATACTGAAAAGATTAAGAATAATTTTCAATTTCTTGATTTTGCACCAGTTATCTTTTTATCAGCCTTAAACAAACAAAGAATCCATTTATTACTTGATGAAATAGATAATGTATATGAGAACTTTAGCCGTAAAATCCCAACAAATATCTTAAATGATATTTTGATGGATGCAATTTTAATAAATCAACCACCATTATTTAATGGTAATAGAATTAAATTAAGTTATGCTACTCAAGAAAGCACTATGCCACCTTCATTTGTTTTATTTGTAAACGATGAAAAGCATATGCACTTTTCATACCTTCGTTATCTAGAAAATCAAATTAGAAATACATTTCACTTTGAAGGTACCCCACTTAAGTTTATATTAAGAAAGAAGGAGTAGGAATGGAAAAATTAACTATTATTGGTGCTGGTAGTTGGGGAACAGCTCTAGCAAGAATTGTTAGCGACAACAATTATCCAGTAATTTTATATGATGTTAATCAGGATGTTGTTGATGAAATAAACACCCACCATACAAATAAAGCGAAACTTCCTGATGGTAAGCTAAGTGAACTTGTAACGGCAACAACAAATCTTAATGAAGCAATTGCCTTTGGAAGTATTGTTGTGCTTGTTGTTCCTACAGCTGTTTGTAGAAAGGTTTTAATGGAAATTAATCAAGTAATTAGTGAACCTAAATTATTTGTTAATGCATCTAAAGGGATTGAACCTGATACATATAAACGTGTTTCAGAAATTGTATATGAAGAAATAGATAATAAATATATTGAAGGATTCGTTGCTTTAAGTGGCCCTAGCCATGCCGAAGAAGTTATCAAACAAATGTTAACTTTAGTTACAGCAACTAGTCCAAACTTAAAACATGCAGAATTAATCCAAAGAATTTTTTCAAATCAACAATATTTTAGAGTCTATACACAAACCGATTTAATCGGAGTTGAAATGTGTGCTTCTTTAAAAAATATTATTGCAGTTGCAAGCGGAATTATTGCAGGTTTAGGTTATGGTGATAATACTAGAGCTGCATTAATTACAAGGGGACTTGTAGAAATGAAACGTATTGCAACAACTTTTGGTGCAGATGAAAATACTGTCTTTGGACTTGCTGGTTTAGGAGATTTAGTTGTAACTTGTACATCAACTCACTCCCGAAACTTCCAAGCAGGATATAAAATCGGTAGCGGTAAAAACCTTGAACAAGCCCTCTCAGAAATGACGATGGTTGTAGAAGGGGCAAGAAGTGCAGTAGCTGCTCATCAAATTATTAAAAAGCATAATATTTATGCACCAATAATTGAGTCTGTATATGATATTATTTATCATAAAAAAGATCCAGAACAAAGAATTATGGAATTAATGAAAAATGATTTAAAACTAGAAGATATCTAAAGCGTTCAGTATTAGAACGCTTTTTTATTATGAGGTAGTCGTTTCTTTATGATCGACTTTTTCTTTTATTTAGCCTAATTATTTAGGAAGTATTCATTAATTAAATTGTTTTTAAATTATTGAAAATTTGAATTAGTAAATTTATTTGGGTTAACATCATATACTTAACTAGAGGTGAGATAATGAATATTGGGAAAATAATGCAACTCATTGCACAAAACAACATTAATCCTGAAGAAATATTTAGTTTAGTTGAAAGAATAAAAAATAGTAACCTTAAGGACGAAGCAAATATAAGACAAATAATCCAAGATGTCAGTAAGATTGCAGGCAAAAAAATTGACAAATACAAGGAAGATCAACTAGTAAAAAAAATCTTAACCGATGGTATTGGTGAAGATGTTTTTGATATGCTCTAATTTATTGCATAATTGATATACAAACTTCATATTATTAGATAGAAGTTTATAGAAGGTGAGGAAAATATGAGTGATAGTATAATTCGTAATGTTGTTTACAGAACTAATGGAGAAATGTATATTGGCGTTGTTGGTTCTGTTAGAAGTGGGAAATCCTTGTTCATTAGGAAATTTATTGAAAATAAGGTCTTACCATATGTAGGAGAGGAGTTAAAGGATAATATAATTGATGATCTACCACAAAGTGCTGAAGGTAGAACAATCATGACTGTTGAACCAAAATTTGTACCAGCAAATCCAGCCAATATTACAATCGACAAAGATCTAAAGTTAAGTGTTAGACTAGTAGATTGTGTAGGTTATATTATTCCTTCCTCAAAAGGCTACAAAAACGAAGATGATACTCCAAGATTGGTGAGGACACCTTGGTTTAGTGAAAACATTCCATTTGAAGAAGCTGCAAGCATCGGTACAAAAAAAGTTATTGAAAACCACTCGCATATTGGAATTTTAATGACGAGCGATGGTAGCTTCGGAGAGTTTAGTAGGGCAGATTATGAAGCTGTAGAAGAAGAATTAGTAGATGAACTTATTAGTTTAGATAAACCTTTTGTTATTGTACTTAATACTAATCAAGTTAATTCAGAACAAACTAGAAAACTCGTAGAAGATCTAACCGAGAAATATCAAGTAAGTGTTGTTGCAGTTGATGTTTATAATCTTACAAGTGCAGATATCGATAGGATTTTAAAAGAAGCACTTAATGAATTTGATATTTCAAAACTAGATATTAAAGTACCTAATTGGTTAACAGTACTTGATGATAGTCATAGTGCAAAAAGTGAATTTAATGAAGTTCTTTCCGATGTAACAGGAGAATTTAGAAAATTCAAACATGTTAATCTAATTAGAGAAAAATTAGCTGAATGTGAATTATTTGAATCTGTTGAAATAACAAATTTAGATAGTGGATCTGGTGAAGTTGTTATTGAAATAGGTTTAAGTGATGAACTATATAATGGAATAGTTGAAGAGATAATTGGCGATGCAATAAATGACCGAGGTAAATTTATTAGCCTACTTCAAGATGCAACGATTGCACAACGTGAATACGGAAATTATAGAAGTGCACTTGAAGCAGTAAAAACAACAGGCTATGGTATTGCTATTCCTCAAGTAGAAAATATGGTTTTAGAAACTCCAGAAGTTATTAAACAAGGCGGTCGTTATGGAATTCGTTTAAGAGCACAAGCGCCATCAATCCACATGATTAAAGTGAATGTAGAATCTTCATTTGAACCAATAATTGGAAGTGAAGAACAATCTAAAAAATTACTAGAAAAATTAACAAACGATTTTGAAGAAAATCCTAATGAAATTTGGAATTCAGAAATCTTTGGAAGAAAATTAAGTGAAGTAGTTAATGATGGTGTTAAAGCTAAGATTTATATGTTGCCTGAAAATATCCAATATAAGGTTAAAGAAAGCCTAGAGAAGATAGTAAACAAAGGTAGAGGCGGAATTATTGCAATAATTTTATAAAAAATAAATGCTTGTTTTCGAATATTTCGGAGGCAAGTTTTTTTATTTTTTGGACTTAAAAAAATATTATATTCCATCTTATAAATTGTTGAGATTTGTTATTTAAAATGTTATACTAAATTTGGATGTTAGTTGAAAGGTTGTGAAAGTATGAAAAAAGAAATTTATTTAGAAGTAATAAAAGAAAAGACAGGTGTAGCAAAAAAGTATATAGATATGGTAATTAATGAGTATCTTGAACTTTTAAAGCAAGAAATTATTATTAATAAAAAAGCTAGTATAACTAACTTTGGAACATTCAACCTTAAAACTACAAAAGAACATACAATATTTAGTCCAGTTGATGGTAGAAGTATTAAAACTAAAGGTGTAAAAAAACTTTATTTTTCAATGAGTAAAGAATTTATAAATCGATTAGATTAGAATAGGGTGAGAATTAAATGGAAACTATTAAAAGATTATATGAAAATATCGGAACAGGAAATTCAAAAGATGTCCTTGATGCAGTAATGAATAATGACTGTAAATATATAATCCAACATCTTCACAATGGTGGTAATTTAGACTATATAGATGATAGAGGCGAAAGTTACCTTCATAAAGCTGCTAGAAATGATCATTTTGAAATAGTTGACCTACTTATCCGGTATGGCCTTGATGTTAACAAAAAGAATAATTTCCATGATACTCCCCTACATTTTGCAGTTCAATTTAATAACTTATCAATAGTTGACCGTTTAATCTTTATGGGGGCTAATGTTAACTGTCAAAATAAAAAGAAAATTACCCCTTTACATTTAGCATCAAAAGGCGGAAAAATTGAAATTATAAATTTATTAATTGCAAATCAAGCTAAAATTAGTGCAAATGATGAAAATGGTGTTAAGCCAATTCATTATGCTACAATGAGTGGAAAAGAAGAAATTATTCGAATCTTACTAAATAATGGTGCTAGTCTTAATGATTTTGATAATCGTAAAAACACTGTTTTACATTACGCTTGTAGAGCTGGAGATGATAATTTAGTTCAATTTATTGTCAGATATTTATCTATTACTGATATTCGTAATATATACGGGGAATCAGCTTTACATATAGCTTGTCAGTATTGTCAAAAGGAAACAGTTGAATTATTAATTAAAAATGGCTATGATCCAGAACTTAAAAATAATAATCATCAAACACCACTTGAAGTTGCATTGAAAGCAAATGTAAAAGAAAATTCTGACTATTTAAAAGATTATATAATTAGTCGTGAGTATAAGAAAATCTTAAAAAGTGAAGAGGTATATCACGCTGCCTTAACAGGTGATTATCAATATTTAATTCAAAAAGTAAATGAACTAAATGTGAATGACTTTAACACTTATGGAAGAAGTTTACTTTACTATGCTATATTGAGTGAGTCTTTGCAAGTTGTAGAATTTTTAGTTAATAAAGGTGCAAATATCCACGTGGTTGATGAGTACAAGCATTCAGCACTCTTAATAGCGATGTATACTGAAAACGAGAAAATAATCGAATTTATACTTAAAAATGGTGCGAATGTTAATGAAATCTTTTATAATCGTAGTTTCTTATATCGTAGTGTAATAAGAGATAATTATGAAATTACTAAACTGTTAATTGATTACAATGCAGATTTAACTTATATAGATAATAAATTTAGAACGGTATTTTCATATGCTTTAGAATATGCAAGTGATGATATTATCGAATTATTAGTTGAAAAAGGCGCTAATATGCTTTAATTTTTGAATATTTAGATTTTTAAAACAATATAATTTAATATGAAGAAATTAGCACCATTTATTTTCTTAATTTTGTTTTTCTTAATTTTAATAATTTTAATTCCCAAAGCTACAGTTGAAACAGATGTATTGTATGTAAATTCATTTGATATTCCTAATTCTGAAAATATTAATGTTTGTGTATTAAATAAACAAAATAAATTAGCTTTAGTAAATGTAGAAAAACATAAAAATGAAAATTTATATCTTTATATTTTAAAACTATATGACCATTATCGAAATAATTTACCGTTTGATTATAAGTCGCCATTAAATGGAAATTTCGAAGTAATAAACTTAGAAAAATCTAATAATACATTAGATATCGAATTAGATTTATTATATTTAAATGGTGAATTAAATGAGTTTTTAACTGCTCTAAGTTGGTCATATGGTGAAGTAGGAATTGAGAAAATTAATTTATTAATAAATGGAAATAAATTCACTTTAAAGAAAAATCAAAATATTAATGTACAAATAGAAGATCCCTATTTAAAAACAAAGCAAGTAATCTATTATCAAGCTGATGATGGAGTTATTCCAATTACATATTTTCATAACGATGAAAAAATTGACTTTTTAGTTGAAAAACTTACAAATAAATATAAGGTAATAGATATTGAAATTCAAATTTACGATACTTTATTAATGGTTTATATTGATGATCCAGAAGAAGTATTAACTGAAAATATTATAAAATTAGTAATTAAAAGTATTGATGAATTAGATGTATATGAGAATATAATAATTATTTTAAATGAAAATGAAATTTATAATAATTAAAAATTAAAATCAGGCAAATTTTATTGCTTGATTTTTTTTGTTAATTGTATTATTATATTAAATGTTAGGTGAATAATGATGAAGTTACTGTTTGCAAGTAGAAATTTAAATAAACTAAAAGAAGTTAGTGCAATCCTTGAAAATCAAACTGTTATTTCCTTAAGAGAATTTAATGATGAAGATGAAGTAATTGAAGATGGAAATACTTTTCACGAAAATGCTTATAAAAAAGCAAAACATTTTTATGATAAGTATAAAGTTCCTACATTTGCAGATGATTCAGGATTAGTTGTTCCAGTATTAAACGATGAGCCTGGTATTATGAGTGCTCGCTATGCAGGTGAGGATGCAACTGATGCTGAAAATAATCAAAAGTTACTAAAAAAATTAATAGGAAGTAACAATCGGGATGCATACTTCATAACAGTAATTTGCTATATAGATAAAGAAGGGAACACCAGCTACTTTGAAGGTAGAGTAGATGGCATAATCCTAACAGAACTAAAAGGTACAGATGGTTTTGGGTATGATCCACTATTTTATTTACCTGAGTATGGTAAGACATATGCAGAATTAGGTAATGAAAAAAACAAGATCTCTCACCGCTATTTAGCCTTAGAAAAATTAAATAAATTTTTAAATAAGGATGATTAATTATGGAAAATAAAGTATTAAGTGAAGCTAAGAAGATTTTAAAAACAGAAGATGTGAAAATTGTAGAAAGATTACTTGGAGGTATGAGCAATTATACTTATGTAATCGAAGCTGATGGCACTTTGTATACATTTAGAATTCCTGGTGAATACAGTGAACATTTTGTCAATCGTGATTATGAAATTGAAAATATTAAACTTGTAGAAAGTTTAAATGTTACAAATGAAACTATTTATTTAAATACTGAAACTGGAATTAAAATTGCAAAATATATACCCGGTAAGCCATTATCTACAATGGATGAAAGCCTATATCCATATGAGAAGATTTCTAATATTTTAAAACAAGTTCATAACTCTAATGTAAAAGCAGTTAATGACTATAATCCTTTTGAAAGATTATCTTATTATGAAAAGATAGCTAGTGACTTAGGATTTACACATCCTGAAGAATACTTAAAACAAAAAGAATATTTTTTTAAATTTAAAGAATATTTAGAATCTACACCAAAAGTATTAACTCATGGCGATAGTCAACCATCAAACTTCGTTTTAACTGATGATGACAAATTACTTATTGTTGATTTTGAGTTTTGTGGTAACAATGACCCAATCTATGATATCGCATGTTTTTCAAATAAACATTATGGTGATGGTTTTAAATTATTACATATATATTATAAAAACCCATCAAACGACCATATTAAAAGATTCCATCTCTGGCGTGCATTCCAATGTTTCCAATGGTATAATGTAGCGATGTTTAAAGAGATGGTTGGAATGAGTAAAACACTCCATATCGACTTCATGATGGTCGCTAAAAAATATCTTGAAATGATAATATTTTTGCTTGAGAAGGTTAAAACCTTAGAAATTCAATAAAAAATTACAAAAAATTGAAAAAAATATTTTTTCATCCTTTACATTAGTAATTGACTATGTTATAATATATAGGAATTTGAGCGTGGAAGGAGGGACGAGGAGAAATGCCCAAAACGATAGTTCGCGAAAACGAAACAATTGAAGATGCTCTTAGACGTTTTAAAAGAGATGTTTCCAGGAACGGAGTCCTAGCTGAAGCGCGCAAGAGAAAACATTTCTTGAAACCAAGCGATATCAAAAAGATGAAAAAAAGAGCTGCTAGAAAGAAAGCATATCGTCGTTCTAGATAAAGATAGATTAACCGCTACAGCGGTTTTTCTTAAAATATGACCGCTAATAGCGGTTTTTATTTTTCTCTCCTCATTTTTTACTTAATATTTTCATATAAATTTATAGAGGAGATAGATATGAAAAACACAACGAATATTAAATTATCCATTTATAGTAATCAAAGAATCGTAATTGAAGATTATAATAGGTTACTTGATTTAAGTGAAAACTTAATTAAAGTAGATATTTTTTCAATTTATGGGAAGTTTTTAAAACTTAAACAAATGGATAGTTATATGATTGAAATATTCGGTGATATTCATCAAGTGATCATAAATGAATAAACTAAATCGATATTTATGCAACACAGATAAATCTAATTTAGAAACTTTAAGTAAATATAATATAAGAAATTTAAAAGTAATTGATGGTGAATTAGAGTTTGAGTGCGGCATAGAAGTATATCAAGCATTAAATAATTTAATTAATATAGATGCGATAGAAATAGGTAGAAGTAAAATAATCACTTTTTTGAAAAAATATTTTATTACTTTAATTGGTATATTATTAATTATATTTGCTTTAATAAATTTAAATAGCAGTATTACCCATATAGTCTTTAGTGATCCAGATACCGAAAATCAAGAAGTACTAGACTATTTAGACAAATACTTAAAAAAAGTAGGACCATTTTCCTATTTGAATGATAATCTCTCAAATATAAATTTAGATTTACGGAAGACATTTTATCATTACGAATGGATCGGAATTAGGAAAAATGGTTCTTATTTATATTTAGATATAAAAGAAATTAAAACTCAGCCACGAGATGATGATCCTAGAATTGGTTCTTATTATGCATCGCATCAAGGAATAGTAAAAAGGTATCATGTAGAAAAGGGAATAATATTAGTCCAAGAAGAGCAATATGTAGATAAAGGTGAGATGTTAATTAGTGGTGCGATTCCAAAGCTTGGTGGTGAATTTGATTATCTTCGAGCAAAAGGTTATGTTATCGCAGAAGTTTTACAATACAAAGAATTTCGTATACCGGTTTCTGAATTACAAATTAAAAAAACTGGTAAACTAACAAAAACAAAAGAAATCTATTTATTTAATCGTAATATTAGTAGAAACAAAAATAAATTTATTGAATTTGAAAAAGCGGAAGTAAATCTATTTAATTTATTTAATCTATTTAAAATTGTTGATGTAGAATATTATGAGACTAAAAGCATTACAAACAAATTAACTGAAGAAGATGCAGAAAAATATGCTAAAAGTCTTGTAGAAAAGGAATTTAGAAGAAATAAAGTAAATGATTTTGAAAAAATAATCTTTAATGAATTGGTTAAAATAGAAAAAGAAAATGATATGTATTTTGTAAAATTAATTGTAAAAACACATCAAAATATTGCAATGTTTATTCCTGATGAAATAATAGACAATTAGCAATTGCTTGTGATATAATAAATGTTAGGATGGTAATATATGAGAAAATTTAAAGCAGTTTATGAATTTATATATCCAAAAAGTGAACGTTATATAATTGGACCAGGAAATAAATTCTTAAAGATTATAGAAGATCATTTTAAAGAAGAAATTTTAGTTACTTTTGATGAAGTTAAAGTAAGTGAAGAGTCAATTAACCAAGACCAAATTGCGTTAATATTTCAAACTTTAGAAATAATCGTAAGTAACAAGTACGAATTAAATGAAATTGATATTATAAATATTTTAAATAATATTTCACATGATAATGCAAAACAAATAATTGAATTATATTCAAAAAAAGAAATATTATTAACAACAAATAGCGGTAGAGTAATCTATCCAAGAACTTTATCCCAAAAGCTCTACGTCAACTCACTTGATAATAACGATGTTGTTTTCGCTGTTGGACCAGCGGGAACTGGTAAGACATTCTTAGCTGTAATGTATGCAGTTAGTAAATTAAAAGATAATGAATATCGTAAAATTGTTTTAGTTAGACCGGTTGTAGAAGCAGGTGAAAAGTTAGGATATTTACCTGGTGATTTAAAAGAAAAAATTGATCCATATTTAGTACCATTATATGATGGTTTATATGAAGCGCTGGGCAAGGAACAAGTTGAAAAATTACTTGATAAGGGTGTTCTTGAAGTTGCACCACTTGCATATATGCGTGGAAGAACTTTAGAAAATGCTATTGTTATTTTAGATGAAGCTCAAAATACCTCCATTTTACAAATGAAAATGTTCTTAACACGACTTGGTTTCAACTCTAAAATGATTATTACCGGAGATATAACGCAAATCGACTTACCGCATAATACTTCATCTGGACTTGTTCATGCATTAAAAATATTAGATAGTGTAGAAAAATTAAAAGTAGTGCACTTCAATAAGCACGATGTAATGCGTCATCCGCTTGTACAAAAAATAATTGAAAGATATGATGAAAATGGAGATTAATATTTATAATAATTATCAAGCTGAAATTCATTTTGACTTTGAAAAAATAGTTAAAGATGTTAGTAATTATTTTAATGAAAATACAGAAATTAGTTTGATATTAGTAAATAATGAAGAGATTAGAAATTTAAATCGAGATTATCGTAATATTGATAGAGAAACAGATGTCTTAAGTTTTGTAGATGAAGATGGTGAATACTTAGGTGATATATTTATTAATATTGAGCGTGTATATTCTCAAGCAAAAGAATATAATCATAGTGTGGAACGTGAATTTGCCTTTTTATTAGTTCATGGTATCTTACACTTAAAAGGTTATGATCATCATACAAATGAAGAAGAAATAGAAATGTTTGCAAAACAAGAAGAAATCTTAAATGAATTAAATTATAGGAGAGAAAATAATGAAGTTTGATGAAGCAATGTATAAGGAAGTATTACAAGCTTATAATAATGCTTACGCACCATACTCAAAGTTTCATGTTGGTGCCGTAATCTTACTTAAAAACGGTAAATATATAACTGGAAGTAATGTAGAAAATGCATCTTATGGTTTGAGCAATTGTGCAGAAAGATCAGCACTCTTTAATGCGTATTCTCAAGGTTATAGAAAAGCTGATATTGAAAAAATTATGGTGATTGGTAATACTGATACACCAATTTCACCATGCGGTGCATGTAGACAAGTTATGAGTGAATTAATGGATAAAGATGCAACAGTTATCCTTACTAACTTAAATAAAGACATTAAAGAATATAAAGTAAAAGATTTATTACCTTATAGTTTTGAAGGTGAGGTTCTAGATAATGGAAACTAATTTTAAAAGTGGTTTTGTTGCGATAGTTGGTAGACCAAATGTAGGTAAATCAACTTTACTAAATCATATTTTAAATCAAAAAGTATCAATCATTTCCCCTAAACCACAAACAACAAGAAACCAAGTTAGAGGTATTTATACAACAGATACCGAACAAATAATTTTTATCGATACTCCAGGAATTCATAAACCTAAACATCAATTAGGAGAATTTATGAATAAAGAATCTTTATCTACATTTCGAGATGTAGAGTTGATTCTTTGGATTGTTGATGCTACAGAAGATTTTGGTGGTGGAGATGAATATTTAATTAAACAATTTAAAGATATTGAAACTCCAATCTTCTTAGTTGTAAATAAGATTGATATTGTAAAAAATAAGCAAAAATTGATGGAAAATATCATTAAGTATACTGAAAGCTTTGAGTTTACAGAAGTCTATTATATTAGTGCTCTTAAAGGTGAAAACACTGATAAATTGCTTGATGCAATTAAAAATTATTTAGAAGATGGACCGATGTATTATCCAGCTGATCAGGTGAGTGACTATCCAGAACAATTTATAATATCTGAATTGATTCGTGAAAAAGTTTTATATTTAACAAGAGAAGAAGTTCCACATTCCATTGCGGTTGTTGTTGATCAAATGATGCAAGATGAAGAAAATCCAAACTTGATGAATATTCATGCAACTATATATGTAGAACGTCAATCGCAAAAGAAAATTATTATTGGTAACAGAGGCGAGATGATTAAAAATATTGGTTCGCTTGCTCGTAAAGAAATAGTAATGTTACTTGGTCAAAAAATATTTTTAGAACTATGGGTTAAAATTGAACCAGATTGGCGAAATAAAATAAATCAACTTCGTCGTATGGGTTATAATTTGGTAAAATAATCTATCATGTATAAGAATTTAGAAAAATGACAAGCATATTGATAAAGGAGAGAATCGATATGAAAAAAGCATTTTCTAAATTCATGAAAAGTGGAAAAATAGAAGATTATTTAAATTACAAACAAATGAAACATAGTATGGAAATATCTAGGGAACTTTCTATGGGAGAGAAAGATGAAATTAAGCGAAGGAATAATAACGAAAAGCATTAAATATCAAGAAACTTCAAAAATAATTACAATCCTTACAACTGAAGGTTTAAGTAATTATTATGTAAAAGGTGGAGCTAAATATAAAAGCAAGAATTTTAGTTATTCAAATGAGTTAACGAAAATTGGCTTTGACTTTAGTGAGAAAAATCAAGATTCGCTTAAAATTCTAACTTCTGGAACAATTATTAATAATTATTCGAATTTAAAGCAATCTTTTGATAAACTCAATGATTGCTTTTTAATTATGGAGTTGATTAATACTTTAGGTAAACAAATATCTGACTATGAGATTTTATATAACTTCTTAGATGACATCTTAACAATAATTGATGAACGACCCTATTCAGCTTATTATTTAATTGTCTTTAGGTTGAAACTATTATATTTACTAGGGGTTGGACCAATCTTTTCTAGATGTGTTAACTGTGATGAAAAAGACGATTTAGTTGGTTTTGCTTTTGAATATGGGGGAATGTGTTGTAAAAGATGTGCATCTGGGATGGAACTATTAAACAACGACTTAACAAACCTTATTAAGTTTCTATATTTAGTAAAATTAGAAAATTTAGATCATGAATTAGTAATGAAACTTGAAAGTGATACTTCTTTAATTGGTAAGTTTTTAGATTCTTATTATGAGCATTTTTTAGGGTTTAGAAGTAAGGCTAGCAAGGTTATTGAAAAACTTAGAAAGTAAATTTTAAATTAGATTGATTGTTTTAATCAATCTTTTTTGTTATTGGGTTATTTTTTCGAAAAATATTTTTGAAAATGCAACCAAAAAGCATTATAAAAACGTTTTTCTCTATTCACAATTATTTTTAAATATGATATAATTATTATGGTTTGCTAGAAAATAAACAAAAGGAGGTATATAGTGTTTTTTATTAAGAGCTTAGGTACTCACATTTCTGAGCATAAGGGTCATAAAGAAATGTCTCTTGCCAATCCAATGGTAGAATTTCTAGATCCTGAGTATGTTTACATACCTTTAGTTGATCAAAACACTCCTTGCGAAGCGGTTGTACAAGTGGGTGAGCAAGTTAAAGTCGGACAAATAATTGCTCACAAAAAAGGTAGATTTCCACTTCCTATACACGCCTCAATTAGTGGTGAAATTGTTTCTATAGATAAGAAGATGTGGCATTCAAGCGGTAAGATGGTGCCAACAATTCAGATCAAGAACGATTTTAAAGAAACTAAAGTTGATACTATTAAAGAAGTTGATGTATCTTCAATAACAAAAGAAGAGATCATCGAAAAGGCTAAAGAAAATGGGATTGTAGGATTAGGGGGTAGCGGATTCCCTGCATATGTAAAATATAAAGTAAGTGATCCAATTGATGTTGTTATAATCAATGCAGTTGAATGTGAACCTTATATCACAATCGACTATAAATTATTACAAGATCGCTTTGATGAAGTGCTTCGAGGCTTAAAATATATCATGAAAGCTGTCGATGCAAAACGCGGGGTTATTGCGATTAAAAAAGATAAAAAAGAATTAATCGAAAAAATGAACCTATCTATAAACAATGAACCTAACATCAGCGTATTCACTGTTAAAGATGAATATCCAGCTGGTTGGGAAAAATATATAGTTCAAAGGGTTACAAACAAAAATTATCGTACCCTTCCAAGTGAAGCAGGAGCTGTAGTTAATAATGCGGGAACTGCTGCTGCATTAGCTGCTGCTATTGAAAGAAATCAACCTTTAGTTGAGAAAATGGTAACTATTACTGGTGAAGGTGTTAAAACACCTTGTAATGTATACGTTAAAGTTGGAACTGCTATAAATGATATATTAGATAAAATTGGTGGTTATGCACCAAATCTTGGTGATGCATACTTTATCGCTGGTGGACCAATGACTGGTAAGAGCATTATGTTCGATTCATTAGTTGTACATCGTGCATTATCAAGTGTCATTGTAATGCCAAAAGAAGTACGTGAAGTTAATCCAGAATGTATGGGTTGTGGAAAGTGTTCTGAGGTATGTCCTGTATTTTTATCACCAATTGTTATTAAGGAAACACTTGAAAATGACAGTGTTAATGAATTAAGAACTCTAAGACCTGACCTATGTATGGAATGTGGCCTATGTTCTTACATTTGTCCTTCTAGAATTGAATTAACTGATGCAGTTACTAAAGCAAAACAAAAGGTAATGGTGAAATAAAATGAACGGAAAAAGATTTAGTTTAGGAAAAGCGCCCTTTTTACGTAAAGCTGACTTAACAAGAGAAAATACATCTGGCTTTATGCTTGATTTCATGATCGCACTTGCACCATTAATTATATTTGGCTGGGTAAAAAACGGATTACTTCCTTTTATTGATAATAATACAAATTTTTGGGGAATGATTTATCCTCTGATTTTACCTCTAGCAGGTGGAGCATTTTCATTTATACTAGAATTTTTATGGTATAAATTTATTGTCACAAATAAACCTATCAATGATAGATTAAGAACAACTTATGCACCAATCCCTGGTTTATTACTAGGTATGATTGTTTCTGTTTCTACACCACTATGGGTGTTATTAATCGGAACAATCTTTGCAACAGTAATTGCAAAACTATTATTTGGTGGATTTGGTCATAACATCTTTAATCCTGCTTTAGTTGGTTTCTTATTTTTAACAACCTACTCTTATTCAGGCTTAATGAGTGGAACAACACCATTTGGCTCAGCAGGTTATTTAAACCCAACAGAAGCAGCAACTATTGTTAGTGGAGCTACACCAATGGGTGTGTTTAATTCAGATCCATTTACAGGTGTTTCTCAATTAATCGAAGAATATGGCTTACTAAACATGTTCTTAGGATTTACACCAGGTGCTGTAGCTGAAACAAGCGCATTATTATGTTTAGTAGCATTAATATACTTATTAGTTAGAAAAGTTATTAACTGGCGTATTCCAGTAATTTATATTGGTACAGTATTTGTATTAACTTATATTATCGGTGCATTTAATGGCTATGCAGGCACATTAGATTATGCATTATTTGGTATCTTCAACGGTGCTTTAATGTTTGGTGCTGTATTCATGGCAACTGAACCTGTTACAAGCCCAAGAAATCCAAACGGTAAAGTTATCTATGCATTAGGTCTTGGTGTAATAACTGTAGTATTTAGATTTGCATCAAGAATTCCTGAAGGTGTGGCTATTTCAATTCTTACAATGAATATGCTAACTGCTATAATTGAAAGATTTGCAACAAAATTACGCGTTGAACCTAATAAACGTAAAGTTGTATTACAATACTCTTTAGTTGGTTTATTACTTCTAGGTATTGCAAGTTTCCCAGTTGTAAGCAGTATTCCTGAAAAGGTTGAAGCACCTGCATATGAATTTGAATATGTATCAAACGAACAAGACTATACTACATTTAATTTCTTATATCATATTAATGATGGTGAAGCTGAATTTGTAGTTACAACAGATCAATCACATAATATCTTAGAAATCAGCAATAGCGATTATGACAATGATGATGCAAAAGCATTAATAGAAGAAATAATTTCTTCAAACAAAATTAATAATTTTGTAATTAGTGCTAGCGAAACTGTTGATTCATTAGTTGTAGTTGTAAACACTCGTGGATTTGGTGGAAATATTACAAGTACAATCAGCTATGATAATGACTTTATAATTACTGACTTCAGTGTTGAATATAACGAAACTTATCATATGGGTGAATGGCAAGAAGCAAATGGTCATCCAAGAGATGTATTACCAGCTGAAATTATTGCTAACCAAGATGATTTAGATTCAGTTAATGTAATTGCAGGAGCAACTGTAACATCAAATGCTATTATTAGAGCAGTTGGAGTTGCAAATGGCTATGTTGATTACTTAGAATCAATTGAAGAGTTAACTCTTGTTGGTAAAACACAAGATTTTGAAACATTAGATTTTGTATATATCTTCAGAAATGCAGATGGTAAATTTGTTGTTAATGTTAACTTAGATGGTGAAATCACATCTACAATTGATGAAACTATCAAAACTGATGTAGAAGCAGTAGTAGAAGCTAACAAGTTTACTGATTACATCGAAAGTGCAACTGAAGACACACTTGTAATTAAAACAAAAGCATATGGAAATAATCCAGCAATTACAAGTACGATTAAATTTGATGGTGAATTTAAGATTGTAGAATATACAGTGGTTTATAATGAATCTTATGATAGTGAATATAATAATTGGGATGCAGCAGATGGACATCCAAAAGATGTAATCCCAAGTCAAGTAATTGAAAATCAAGATGACTTAGATGAAGTAGAACTTGTTTCTGGTGCAACAGTTACTTCAAGATCAATCTTAAGAGCAGCTCAAATTGCTTTAGATTATTTAAAACATTTGGAGGCTTTAAATGAATAAAAAAGTACTTAAATATTCGTTGTTCTTATTAGCCTTAGGACTAATATCAGGTTTCTTACTTGGTTTAGTTAATAGTTTCACTGCACCAGTTATTGAAAATAGGGCTAAAGAAGCAGCAGCTGCAGCTTTAAGAGAACATTATGAGTATGCAGATTATAGTCCAAGTATGATTGAAGAGTATCCAGATGTTAACCCAACTATTACAGATATTTTCTATACTTTTGGTGAAGATGGTAAATTAACATCTGTGATTTACAAAACTCAAGCAAGAGGATTCCAAAGTGAAGTTCTTGCTTATGTAGAAATTAAAGAAGATGGAACATTTGGTAAAACAGTTGTACTTGAACATCGTGAAACTGCTGGAATTGGTGATGCTATTGAAGATCATGATTTTGGTGTTGCTGATTCAAGCGTAAATAGTTATAAACCAGTTATCAGCTCTGGTGCTACATTTAGTTCTAATGCTGTTATTGAGGGTATTAATGCAGCTGCAGAACACTTCAAAACAATACAAAGTGAACTTGGAGGGATAACTAATGACTAAAAAACAAAACTTATTAAAAGGTATGTGGGCTGAAAACCCAGTATTAGTATCCCTATTAGGTTTATGTTCAGTTTTAGCTGTTACAAATAAAGTAGAAAACGCAATTGGATTAGGACTTGGTTTTACGTTTGTATTAATTTTATCTAACGTAATCATTTCCTTAATTAGAAAAATAGTTCCAGATGAAATTAGAATTCCAGTATATATTGTTGTAGTTGCGACATTAGTTACATTAGTTGAAATGTTAATGGAAGCTTTTGTTCCAGCATTATACAGCAGTCTAGGAATATGGATTTCTCTAATTGTTGTTAACTGTATTATTCTAGGTAGAGCAGAAGCATTTGCATCTAAAAATAATGTAGTTGATTCACTATTAGATGCAGTTGGTATGTCTGTAGGTTATACAGGTGTATTAATTGTTATCTCACTAATTAGAGAATTCTTAGGAACTGGAACAATCACAATTTGGGGTGAATTACAATTAAAGATTGCTGAAGGTAAATTCTTCACTGATTTCTTTGTTAATCCTCCATCAGCATTCATTATTTTAGGTTTATTAATTGGAACTGCAACCTTAATCAATAGTAAAAGGAAAGAGGTGAAGTAATAATGGATATTATCTCGTTAGCAATTTCCGCTATCTTAATTGAAAACGTAGTGCTTTATCGCTTCCTTGGTATTTGCCCATTACTTGGTGTATCTGAGAAGCGAGAATCAGCTGTCGGTATGGGTGCTGCAGTAGTATTTGTTATTACTTTATCAAGTTCTGTTGCATGGCTCTTATATACATATGTTTTAAAACCATTTAATATGGTTTACATGCAAACTATTATTTTCATCCTAGTTATCGCAGGTTTAGTTCAAATTATTGAAATGTTTATTAAGAAAGTATCTCCTGGACTATATAAAGTTCTTGGAATTTACTTACCATTAATTACAACAAACTGTGCTGTGCTAGGTCTTGCAAATATGGTTGCAAATCCAAAATATACATATATCCAAGCATTAGTCTTTGCATTTGCATCAAGCTTAGGTTTCTTACTTGTAATTTACTTATTCTCAACTATAAGAATAAGAATTGCAAAAGCTGATGTTCCTAAAGCATTTAAAGGAGTACCTATTGCTTTAATTACTGCGGGGATTCTTGCGATGATATTCTCAAGATTTGGAGCGTTGAACATATGATTTTAAGTGTGTTTGATAGTTTATTATTACCTGCTATTGTTTTAGCAGCAACTGGCGCAGTTTTCGGCTTATTGATTTCGCTTGCATCAATCGCATTTGCGGTGGAGATTGATGATCGAGTAGAATCTGTGCGCGAAATGTTACCGGGTTACAACTGTGGTGCATGCGGGTACCCTGGTTGTGAAGGCTTTGCAAATGGTATCGTATTTGAAGGTGCGGAATTAACTCGTTGCAAGCCAGGCAAACAAGATATGCGTGATAAAATTAAAGCATATCTAGAGGAGTATGATCGTAAACTTGCTGAAAATAACTCATAAATCCTGAAAATCTAGTAAACATTTACATTGTTGATTTTCTAGGATTTCGTTGTTTATAGTAAGAATTTATGATATAATTAACATGTCTTAATCAAATAACAAGGAGGAAAAAAGGCTAATGTTAAAAAGAATTTTATTAGTGTTTATTGTAGCTGTATCTGCAATTTTACTAGTTGCATGTGGTGAAAGAACCTATGCTGCAGACGGAGTTTACACTGCTTTTAGATGGGAAACTCACACAAATGGAGCACAACAAGTAACAACTGTTTCTGTAACAATCGAAAATGATAAGATCACTAAGTTCTATATCGATTGTTTACAAGGCCACAAAGTAGTTGAAAATGAAGGCGAAGAAAATGAAACTGTTAGTTATCAATTTAATGAAAAAACTAAGAAAGAATTAAAATATGGTTATGGTATGCACAAACCAGCTTCTCAAACTGATACAGAAGAAGCATACAAAAAATGGCTTAAAGATAATAATAAGCTAGAATGGTTTGAACAAGCAGAATTAATCGAAAAATTCTTCTTAGAAAATGGACCTGACGCAATCAAAACTGATAGTGACAAATACATCACTAACATTGAAGGTGGAGTTACTATCAAAGATGGTGGCTATTCTGAATTAGCTAAAGAAGCAATTGAATTAGCTAAAGAAGGAAAAGCTCAAGCTTGGGTTAATACAACTGATGCTGTAGTATTCGTTACTGCAAAAGTTGACAAAAATGGTAAATTCACTGAATTAAAACTTGATACAATCCAAGGAAAAGTTGTTGACGGTAAATGGGCTTGGAATGAAAAAACTAAGCAAGAATTAGGCAACGACTATGCTATGAAAGGCATAGGACCTAAATACGAATTCAAAGATGGTGAGTGGAAAGTAGTTGCAGATGCAAAATCAGAATTAGAATGGTTTGAACAAGCAAATCTAATTACAGAATATGTACTAGAAAACGGAATTTCTGGAATTAAGTCTATCGAAGAGCGTGGAATTTCAAAAGATGGTAAGACATTAGCAATCGCTGGTGTTACAGTTAAAACTGATTCTTACATCGAAGTTCTAAAAGCACTTTATAAAAATTTTGAATAGACATTAAATAAATAAAAACCTGCTTATTTTAAATATGCAGGTTTTATTTATTCAAAGAAATAATTGTATAAATAGTTATTCATTATTAATAATATTAGTGGTGAATAAAATTGAAATTTTTAAAAAGAAATAAATTATTAAATGAAGTAATTATAACAGGGGCATTTATATATATTTGTATTTTGTTTGTAGAAGCAATAAGATATGAAGGCTTTACAGAGTTTCTCCCCTTTAAATTTACTATTTTTGAAATATTAAAAAACTATTTTTTAGCAATTTCTTTCTTGTTAATAATAGAATATTTTGTATCTTATGAACTACCAAATAACTATTTATTTGCGAGATTGTTTGGATTGTTTGTAATGATTACTTTTACTTTAGTTGCATTCAATTTATTTAGTAAGACATGGATCTTTAGTGATAAATTAGCGATTAATTTAATTTATATTGTTTCTATTATTTATGGATGTATAGCTAGTTATTATATAACTACAATAAAACTTAAAAGAAGTTTACTAATAGGTGTTTTAAATTATATAATCATTGCAGCTATTTTTGTAATATTTACGTTTAATTCGCCTGGTGGCTATATATTCACATAAGTCAATATTTGTTATAAAAGACGATTTATGGCCAATTTTGACCATTTTTTTCTATAAAATGACTAAGTTCATTATAAAATATTTTACTTTACAAAAAATGCAAGTTGTGGTATTATGAAATGTAGTATAAAAGGAGCGTAATATTAGTGGAAGATATGACAATGGAAAAATTAGTAGCATTTCTTAAACATCAAGGTTTTGTTTTTCAAGGAAGTGAGATCTATGGTGGTCTTGCAAATGCATGGGATTATGGACCATTAGGTGTTGAACTTAAAAACAACATTAAAAAGTTTTGGTGGAGAAAGTTTGTACAAGAATCACCATACAATGTAGGGATGGATAGTGCTATAATAATGAACCCAAAGGTTTGGATTGCTAGTGGGCATGTTGCTGGGTTTAGTGATCCATTGATTGATTGTAAAAAGTGTGGGGTTAGATATAGAGCGGATAAATTAATCGAAGAAGCTACCGAAGGCAAAGTTGCTGCTGACGGAATGAGTGATGAAGATTTAATTAATTACATACGTGATAATAATCTAAAATGCCCAAGCTGTGGTTCAAGCGATTTTACCGATATTAGAAAGTTTAATTTAATGTTTAAAACAAATCAAGGTGTTATCGAGAGTGAAGAAAATACGGTTTATTTAAGACCTGAAACAGCTCAAGGCATTTTTGTTAATTTTAAGAATGTTCAACGTGCAATGCGTAAAAAGTTACCATTTGGAATTGCTCAAATAGGAAAAGCATTTAGAAATGAAATTACTCCAGGTAACTTTATATTCCGTACTCGCGAATTTGAACAAATGGAATTAGAATTTTTCTGTAAACCAGGTACTGATTTAGAATGGTTCAAATATTGGAAAGAATATTGCCTTAACTTTTTAAAAGAACTTGGTTTAAAAGAAGATAGATTACGTACACGTGATCATGGGGAAGATGAACTATCATTCTACTCTGTTGCAACAACCGATATTGAATTTTTATTCTATTTTGGTTGGGGTGAATTATGGGGAATTGCAGATAGAACTGACTATGATTTAGGTGTACATCAAAATCATTCAAAAGAAAACTTAGAATATTTTGATCCAGATACAAATACAAAGTATATTCCTTATGTTATAGAACCATCTGTAGGTGTAGAAAGACTATTACTTGCAGTTCTAACTAATGCTTATGAATTAGAAACATTAGAAAATAACGAAACGAGAGAAGTATTAAGATTAAAACCTTTCTTAGCTCCGATTAAAGTTGCAGTATTACCATTAGTTAATAAACTAAGTCCAAAAGCGCAAGAAGTGTATGAACTTGTATCTAAACATTTCATGACACAATTTGATACATCAGGAGCTATTGGAAAAAGATATCGTCGTCAAGATGCAATTGGAACGCCTTTATGTGTTACGATTGATTATGAAACTCTTGAAGATGAATCAGTTACAGTTAGAGATAGAGATACAATGGAGCAAGTACGTATACCAATTAGCGAATTGGTTAGTTATATAGGTGATAAAATTAAAGAATAGGGGAAGTGGTATTTTGAGGATCCCTGAATCTACAATTCAAAAAATAATTGATGAAGCGGACATAGTTAAAGTTATATCAGAATATATCAAACTTGAAAAGAAATCAAGTAGTTTTATCGGACTATGTCCTTTTCATCCAGATCAAAACCCTTCACTACATGTTTCACCAACTAAAAAAATTTATAAATGTTTTAGTTGTGGTGAAGGTGGAAATGTGGTAAGATTTGTAGAAAAATATGAAAAAGTTCCTTTTCCTAGAGCTGTGCAAATTGTCGGCGAAAAATGTGGAATTAATGTAGATCTTGGAACAAACGATAATTTTCATATTTCAAGTAAATACTATAAAATCTTAGAAGATTCCACAAACTTTTATCATTTTCTTTTAGAAAATACAGTAGCTGGCGAAGAAGCTAAAAAATATTTGTATAAAAGAAAGTTAAATGATGAGATAATAAAGAGATTCAAGATTGGTGTTTCTCAACCAGATCCTGATTTACTTTTTAAAAGTTTATTAAAGAACGATCACCAACCACTTGATATGATAGAAGCTGGTGTAGTCCGTGGTACAGATCCTTATACTGATGTTTTTAGAAATAGGATAATGTTCCCACTCGATGATATCACCGGTAAAATTGTTGGGTTTAGTGGGAGAATTTATAAAGATTCAAATAAAGATGAACCCAAATATTTAAACTCAGCAGAAAATAAAATCTTTAAAAAAGGAAACTTATTATATAACTTTGCAAATGCAGAATATTATATAAGACAAAATGATTCGGTATTTGTTTTTGAAGGATTTATGGATGTAATTGCAGCATATAAATGTGATATTCATAATACAGTTGCAACAATGGGTACATCAATATCACAAAATCAGATAAATACTCTCAAAAAAACTACCGAAAACATTGTTTTATGTTATGATGGTGATCAAGCAGGAATTGATGCTAGTAAAAAAGCTATTCTACAATTTTTAAAAGCTGGTTTCAACGTAAACAGTATTATGCTACCAAGAGGACTTGATCCAGATGATTTTTTAAATAAATTTGGTGCGGACAAGTTAGCTGATATATTATTAAATAAACAAATAAGTGGCTATGATTACTTATATGAAACTGCAAAAAGTAAATTAGATATCAATAATTTGAATAGTGTAGAAGCATTTATCCAGGAAATTTTTTCCTATCTAAATTACTTTAAATCTAGTATTGTCACGGAAAGATTTATTAAAAAACTTTCTATAGATACTAATGTTAGTGTAGAAAGTTTACAAAATGATTTTAGTAAAACCACAAGTATAAATCAATTCATTCCTGAAGTGGAAGTTGTTCCGGTTTATGAAGAAGAAGTTCCTGAAGTTAGAAAACCACATAACAAGGATAAATATATAAATGCATATAAAGAATTAATTTATATTGCTTATAGATCAAAAGAGTATTGTGCATTAATTGATAAAAATTTGGATAATCGTTACGTAGATATCCTACATAACAGTTTGTTTCAAAGTATAAATTCTTATTACAAAATTTATAATGAAATTTCAGATGAGTTTATTGAAACATTACATCCAGATGAAAAAAGATTACTCGATGAGATTATCAAATCATATGATTTAGCTTATAAAGTTAATTCTGATGAAATTGAAATTCAAATTCAAATAACAAAACTATGTGATGTAATTCATAATTACTATAAGGAATTACAAGCACAAGATATGCTTAGCCAAATAGAAAAAATAGAAGATGAAGAAATAAAAGCAAAGGAAATGAAAAAATATGCTATTCTTAGTGCAAGCCTAAGAAAAATTAAAATTATTAAGAAATAAAGGAGTGAATCGGATGATTTACGAAAACCAAGCACTAATGGATTTAATTGAAGAAGGTAGAAAAAGTGGCTATGTAATTTTAGTCGATGTATTAAAACATGTAGAAGAAGATTCAGATGATTTCGATGAATTAATCAAGCTACTAGAAAATGAAAATATCGATTTAGTAAGAGCAGAAGATATCGAAACACTTGAAATTGATGATGATGTAGATGCTGATATCGGTGATGACTTTGAAGGTTTCATAGGTGAAATCGAAAGCGATCCTGAATTTAGTGAATTTTCTAGTGAAGTAGAAAATGATCTAAAAGCAAAAGATATTGATGATATAGTTTCTACATTTGTTACACCTTCGCCTTCTGACGATCCAGTGCGAACATATTTAAGGGAAATAGGTCAAATTCCCCTACTTTCTACAAATCGAGAAGTAGAACTTGCTAGAACCGTTCAACAAGGACTCCTTGCCCAAGAAGAACTTAAAAGAGTAGAAAAAGGTAAGAAAGAAATTTCTGAAGAAGATAAAAAGCGTTATGAGCAATATGTCCAAGAAGGATTAGATGCAAGAGAAATCTTAATTGAATCAAACTTAAGATTAGTTGTATCGATTGCAAAAAGATATTTAGGTAGAGGAATGCAATTCCAAGATTTAATCCAAGAAGGTAATATGGGGTTAATGAAAGCTGTTAATAAATTTGACCCAACCAAAGGATTTAAGTTTTCTACTTATGCGACTTGGTGGATTCGTCAAGCAATTACAAGAGCAATTGCCGACCAAGCTAGAACTATCCGTATCCCAGTTCATATGGTAGAAACTATAAATAAATTAGTAAGAATTCAAAGAAAACTAACTCAGGAATTAAGAAGAGAACCTACACCTGAAGAAATTGCTGCAGAAATGAAGATTTCTGTAGAAAAGGTACAACAAATCCAAAAAATCGCTCAAGAACCAGTGAGTCTAGAAACACCAGTAGGTGAAGAAGATGATTCTACATTAGGTGATTTTGTTCATGACTCTGAGCTTGATAATCCATTAGATTATACAATCAACGAAAAATATAAAGAAGAAATTGATACAGTACTTAAAACTCTTACTCCAAGAGAAGAAAAAGTATTACGTTTACGTTTTGGTTTAATCGATGGTAAAGCTCATACTCTTGAAGAAGTAGGTAAAGAATTTGGAGTTACAAGAGAAAGAATTCGTCAAATTGAAGCGAAAGCTATTAGACGTTTACGTCATCCAACCAGACAAAAACGTCTTAGCCAATACAAATAGTAGTGGAATTAAGGTGAGTGTGAATGCTCGCCTTTTTTGCTATAAATCTTGTAAATGAAATGGCAATATTGTATAATTAATTAAAAGAGGTATGACTATGATATCAAAAAGACTTAAGACAATTGCAAAGTTTTTAGGCGATAAAAAAATACTTGCTGATGTAGGTTGTGATCATGGCTATCTTATTATAGAAGGTTTCTTAAATTACAATCTAAAAAAAGCTTATGCAATCGACAATAAAGAAAAACCACTAGAAAACTGTATTAATAATATTAGTAAATATGATTTTAAAGATCAAGTAGAGTTTCTCTTAAGTGATGGATTAGAAAAATTAACGGATTATGTTGATGTAATAGTTTTTGCTGGAATGGGTGGTCAACTTATAATTGATTTAATCGAAAAAGATTTTCATAAATTAAATGATGCAAGATTAATAATCCAAGCTAATCGAAATATTTATGATGTAAGAAAATATTTAACTGAGCTTGGTTATTTAATTTACGACGAAGAGATAGTTCAAGAAGATGGTAAGTTTTATGAAATAGTTGTCTTTGAAAAGACAGATGAAGCTGTTATTTATAATCAAAATGAATTATTCTTTGGACCTATTTTATTAGAAAAGAAGGATGCAACACTTAAGAAAAAACTTAAAAAAGATTTAGATGTATTAGAAAACATTCCATATAAAACAAAAGAAATCGAAGAAAAAATTAATCTAGTTAAGGAGAACTTATGGTAATTAAAGAATTATGTGATATTTTAGATGAACTATATCCTAGCGAACTTGCTTGGGATAATGATTTACCTAGAATTGGTTTTATTTTAGGAGATAAAAATAGAAAATTAGAAAATGTCTTACTTACATTAGATATTAATTTAGATGTAATTGATGAGGCAATAAATAAAAATTGTAATTTTATTATTGCACATCATCCATTAATCTTCTATCCAATCTATAAAATTGATTTTGACACCTCGCTAGGGAAGATTATAAAAAAATTGATTGAGAATAATATTTCAGTTTATTCTATGCACACTAATTTAGATGTTGGAGTAGAAGGAGTAGCGGATACTTTAGCTGAAAGAATTAGTTTAAAAAATATCACAGGTGAAAATGAAAAAGACTCCTATATGAGAATAGGAGAAATTAAAGAAACTAAGTTTAAGGATCTATTTAATAAAATAAAAGATAATTTAGATATTACTGGCCTTAGATATGCAGGTGATGAAGAAAAATTAATTAAACGAATTGCAATCTTTGGAGGTAGTGGTGGTAACGAAAGGGCTGTAATGGAAGCAGTTCAAAAGAATGCAGATCTTTATATTTCAAGCGAATTTAAACTTAGTGCAGTCCAACTTGCAGTTAATAATAATTTATGTGTTATTGAAGTTAATCATGGTGTAGAGAAATTAGTATTTATTAACTTATTAAATAAATTAAACAAATTTGTAAATACTAAAATATATATTAGCGAAGTAGATACAGACCCATTTAGATACTATAAATAATAAAAAAACAGGTTAATTCCTTTAAAAGGGATTTAACCTGTAGTTTTTATTGTTCAATTATCGCTTCAACTGGGCAAACTTCTTGGCATGCTCCACAATCAATGCATGCTTCAGGATCGATTACATAAATGTCACCCTCAGTAATACAATCTACTGGACATTCAGCAGCACAAGAACCACATGCTATACATGAATCAGTAATAAATCTTGGCATAAAAATCCTCCCTTTAAATTATATACTTTATTATAACATTTATTATAATAAAAATAAACTAAATTTTAAAAAAAGATAACCTTTTCATTAAAGTTGTATATAAAGCGCAACATATTTTAATTGATATTTTGGGGGATTTGTAGTAAAATATATATATAATTTAGGAGGTAAATATGAATATTCCAATTTGGGCATTCGTATTAAGTTTATTAGGTGTATTAATAGTTGGAGGAGTTATTGGCTTCTTCGTTTCTCGTAAAATCTTTACAAATTACTTAGAGAAGAATCCACCTGTAAACGAAAAGATGATACGTGTTATGATGCAACAAATGGGTAGAACCCCATCAGAAAAACAAGTTAGACAAATTATGGCATCTATGAATGCTGCTAAAAGCTCTAAATAATAAAATGCTATCACTTTAGTTGTGATAGTTTTTTATTTTTCTAAAAAATAAAAATCTTAAGTTATTCCACTTAAGATTTTTTTCTTGCCCATTTTACTTGAGATTCAGTTTTTTGTTTCAAACGGGTTATATTTGCTTTATGTCTAATTATTACTATTACATAGATGATTGCTGTAAAGATTGGAAAGAATATATCGTATTCATAATCAAAGAACGGATCTTGTTTTATGATAGCTAATACAATAATTAGCAGCATTGTAAATGTGCTACCTACAATTGAACCTACAGAAACATATCTAGTTAAATAAGTTGTCAAGAAGAAGACAATTAAACCAGGAATTAGTAACCATGGGCAATACCCAAAGATTACCCCGCTTGAGGTTGCAACTGCTTTACCTCCTTTAAATTTAAGATAAATTGATGAGGTATGGCCAAGCGTAGCTGCTACTCCATATAATAAAGGATGAACTAAGCAATACTCCATATCAATAAATCCAAATCTAAATAAGAATACAAGTATTGCCCCTTTAAGCATATCAAAAATATAAGCAATTACAGCATAGCGCATTCCTAATACTCTGCCGGTATTTGTAGCACCAATGTTCTTGCTTCCATGCTCACGGATATCAATTCCTTTCATTTTCCCAAGAAGAAGACCTGTAGGAATCGATCCAAGCAAATATGAAAATATTAATAAAACTATACTAATAGTTAATTCCATAATTCTACCACCTAATATGAATCTATTATACATTAATCTTATTATATAAACAAGGACTATTATCAATAAAAAATGACAAAATAAGTTAAATAGTCGGTTTATAAATATAGTCATCTTTTATCAAAAATAGCGTTTTGACTTACGTTAAATATAGTCAAAATTTCCGTTTGAGTATAAATATTTTTAAATAATATTAGTTTACTTTTGGTTAAATATATGCTATAATAAATTATAACGTAGAAAGGTTTGTGTTAATTATGGCCAAAAAAAGAGTTGAAAAATATGATGAATCGAAAATTCAGGTACTTCAAGGCTTAGAAGCGATTCGTAAAAGACCTGGTATGTATGTTGGAAGTACTGATTCTAGAGGGCTTCATCATTTAATTTGGGAAATTGTCGATAATGCAATTGATGAAGTCTTAAGTGGACATGGAAATTACATAAAGGTAATTATCCATAAAGGCAACTCTGTAGAAGTAATTGACAATGGTCGAGGAATTCCTACAGGAATGCACAAAATTGGTATTCCAACTCCACAAGTTGTTTTTTGTAATTTGCATGCTGGTGGTAAGTTTGAAGCTGATGGTGCTTATAAAGTATCTGGCGGTCTTCATGGTGTAGGATCGAGTGTTGTCAATGCTTTGAGTGAAATGGTTGAATTAAAGATTGCAAGAGATGGAAAGATTTATTATCAGAAGTTTGAAAATGGTGGTAGTAAAATCTACAAACATAAATTTATTGGAGAAACCAAAAAAACAGGTACTACTGTACATTTTAAACCAGATCCGCTTATCTTTTCTACAACCATCATTGACTATAAACTATGTGCGCAAAGATTACGAGAATCAGCTTATTTAATTAAGGGCTTAAAGATTGACTTATTTGATGAACGTACTGGCGCTAGTGATACTTTCATGTTTGAAAATGGAATTAGCGAGTATGTTGAAGAATTAAATAAGGGTAAACAAGCTTTGCATGAAGTAGTTTATTTAGAAGGAACAAACCTTAATATTCAAGTTGAATGTGCTATTCAATATTCTAAAAAATCGTATTCTGAAAATATTTTATCATTTGTAAATAATATAAGAACAAGAGATGGGGGAACCCATGAAACTGGATTTAGATCTGCTCTAACTAAAGCATTTAATGATTATGCAAGAATGAAAGGTCTTTTAAAAGATAAAGATCCAAACTTAGAAGGAAATGATGTAAGAGAAGGTTTAACGGCTGTAATTTCAATTCGCGTAAAAGAAGACATTTTACAATTCGAGGGCCAAACCAAAAATAAACTTGGTACAACAGAAGCGAAGTTTGCAGTTGAAAATATCGTCTTAGAACAAATGAAATTCTTCTTAAATGAAAATGGTGAAATTGCAAACATCTTAGTCCAAAATGCAATTAGAGCTGCTAAAGCTCGTGAAGCTGCAAGAAAAGCGCGTGAAGAAGTTAGAATGATCCGCCAAAAGGTTAGCAAGAATGCTAATATGGCTGGTAAACTTTCACCAGTTCAAGATAAAAATTCTAAAAATAACGAGTTATTTATTGTAGAAGGTGACTCTGCTGGTGGAAGCGCAAAGCAAGGAAGAGATCGTCGTTTCCAAGCAATCTTACCTTTACGTGGTAAAGTCTTAAACGTAGAGCGTGCAAAAACTGAAGAATTACTCAAAAACGAAGAAATTATGTCAATTATTTATGCAATCGGTGCTGGTTTTGGTCGTGACTTTAATATCAGCAAATCTAATTATAAAAAAATAATTATAATGACCGATGCTGATACAGATGGTGCACATATACAAGTACTTTTACTTACATTCTTCTTTAGATATATGCGTGAGTTAATTGAAGATGGTTATGTATATATCGCTCAAGCACCTTTATATAAAGTTACATACAAAAACAATAAGATTGAATATGCTTGGACCGATGAAGAACTTAAAGCAAAATTAGAACAACACAAAAATGTTCAAATTCAACGTTTTAAAGGTCTTGGGGAAATGAATGCAGAACAACTTTGGGATACAACAATGAATCCTGAGACTAGAACATTAATTCAAGTTAGAATTGAAGATTTCTCTGATGCGGAAAATAGAGTAAATACATTAATGGGTGAAAATGTAGCTCCTAGACGGGAATGGATTGATAATAATGTTTCCTTTGAAATTGAAGATAATTTCACTTTAGAAGAGGTAGCAATTGATGGGTAAAAAAGCTAAAAGAAAATTAAAACAAGTTGAAGATTTTGTTTCTGAAAAAATTATTAAACAAAATCTTGAAGACATATTTGGCGATCGTTTTGGAAGATATTCTAAATATATTATCCAAGACCGCGCAATACCTGACGTTCGTGATGGACTAAAACCAGTTCAACGCCGTATCTTGTATGCAATGTATAAACTTGGAATGTTTTCCAATAAACCATATAAAAAGTCTGCAAGAATTGTCGGAGAAGTTATTGGTAAATACCATCCGCATGGTGATACTTCAGTGTATGATGCAATGGTTAGAATGTCGCAAGACTTCAAGTCAAGACTACCTTTAATTGATATGCATGGTAATAATGGTAGTATTGATGGGGATCCTGCAGCTGCTATGCGTTATACCGAAGCAAGACTTAGTTTATATGCGGAAACATTGTTAGAAGATTTAAATAAAAAAACAGTTGGCTTTGTACCAAACTTTGATGACGAAGAATATGAACCAACAGTTCTACCTGCAAAATTCCCGAATTTATTTGTAAATGGTTCAAGTGGTATCTCTGCAGGTTATGCAACAGAAATTCCTCCTCATAATGTTGGAGAAATGATCAAAGCGACTATTTACCGCCTTGAACATCCAACATGTACTTTGAAAGATTTACTGAAGATCGTAAAAGGGCCTGACTTTCCTACTGGCGGGATAGTTCAAGGTATTCACGGAATAGAAACCGCATATAAAACAGGTCGTGGAAAAATCTTAGTTAAAGCTAAAACTGAGATTATTGAAGAGCGTAAAATGTATCAACTCATAATTACTGAAATTCCTTATGATGTAAACAAAGCTAATCTTGTAAAGAAGATGAGCGAAGTTTATGTTAAGAAAAATATTGATGGAATTTTAGATATTCGAGATGAATCAGACAGAGAAGGACTAAGAATTGTTGTTGATATTCGTAAAAATGTAAACCCAGAAGATATTCGCAATTTCTTCTTCCAATCCACAGAATTACAAATAAACTATAATTTTAATATTGTTGCAATCGCAAATAAACGACCGTTACAATTAAGCTTAGTGGAATACTTAGACTACTATATTGCTCACCAAAAGGATGTAGTAATCAATCGTAGTAATTTTGAATTAAATGCCGCTAAGAAAAGACTTCATATAGTAGAAGGCTTAATTTCAATGGTGTCAATTTTAGATTCAGTAATTAAGACTATTCGCAACTCGAAAAATAAGAAAGATGCTATTGAAAATTTAGTAAGTCATTATGAGTTCACCTTTGAACAAGCCGAAGCAATAGTTAACTTACAATTATATCGCTTAACTAATACAGATATCTTTGCTTTAGAAAAAGAAAAAGATGATTTAAATCAGTTAATTGATCGTCTAAATTTAATTCTTTCTAGCGAAGAAGAATTGGTGAATCAAATAATCATTGAGTTAAAGAAAACATTAGCTAAAATAGATAGTCCAAGAAAAACTGTAATTGAAGAAGAAATAGAAGATATCAAAGTCGAAGTAAAAGAATTAATTGCAAAAGAAGAAGTTGTAATTATCTTAACTAAAGATGGTTATGTAAAACGCCTAACACCTCGTTCATATGCAAACAATGAAGAAACAAAACTTAAAGAAGATGACTTTGTTGTTGCAACATATGAAATATATACTACTGATGTATTATTACTTTTTACAAACTATGGTAACTATGTATATTTACCAGTAGCGAAAATTCCTGAAGTAAAACATAAAGATCTAGGTTATCATGTTTCTACATTAGTAAATATTGAAGCTGCTGAAGAATTAATTTATTCAATTCCGATTGATGACTTTGAGAAAAACCGTAGATTCTTAATTACTACAAAGAATGGCTTTATCAAACAAACTCAAGTTAGTCATTATTATGCAACTCGTTATTCAAGAGCTCTAAGAGCAACAAGACTACGTGATGATGATGAAGTAGTAAGCGTAGATATTACAGCTGAAGAAAACCCTGAAGTTGTTGTTGCGACAATGGATGGTTATGTGAATCGTTATGATTCAAGTGAAATCCCAGAGATGGCAATTGCTTCAGTTGGAGTTAAAGCGATTGAATTGAAGAGTCGTCCAAAAGATAAAGTTGTTGGTGGTTTCTATATTGATGAAAAAGACATCTTGGTTTTACTATCTAAAAATAATAATGTAAAACGTCTCAGAAGAGATGAAATTATTAAAGGTAGAAAAAATAACGTTGGCAAACAATATATTCAAATGATGAAGACAGTTGATAATAGTGTTATTAGTGCAAGTATTGTTCGCCATAAAAATGCTAATTTAGATCTAGATGCATATATTGATTCAGATGAAGGATATGAAAAAATTGATTATTCTGACATCCGTCTAGCTACTAGTGCAACTGGTAGAAAGATTAGTTCTAAAAAGGTAAAATCACCAACTAGGTTGTATATTGTTAGAAATAACAATGATTTTGTATAAAAATAGTTAAAAAACAATAAAATAAGCCTTCTAGGAGAAGATTATCTTTAAAAAGATGGATAATCCTCAATAAATTTCTCATAGAAGGCTTTTTGAAAAGAGGAAGTTTATGAGTACAGTATTAAATATCGAAAGATTCATTATTCCTAATGATATAGTAGTTTCACTAACAAAAATTTATACTTGGATTGGAAAAAATAAAGATTTAAGAGAAATTGTTAAAAGTGATTATCAAAAGATTGTAGATCAGACAATAGAACGCGACACATTCTTTTTATCACAAATTCTTGAACTTGATGTGACTGATGCAAGGACAAGATTAATTATTACAAAAAACTCAACTCCAAGAAATAAAGAAGAAACTACTCTATTCAACTTAAAAGAAACACTTACTAATTTCCAAAACAATTATCAAAAACTTAGATTTCAAAGTAATGATATCTTAAATTATTTAAATTATATTTATTCACATTACAATGATATTAAGTTTGATTTGGTTGAAACAAAGAAAAGAGCAATCTTAAAAAGCCAAGCGGATCGTAGTAAGAGATTAGTTTTAGATGAAATTAATGATTTTTTAGAAATCCAATTACATAAAGAATCTTTTGAAACAACAACTTTATTCTTTAATTATTTTATTGATTTTATAAATGTAGCACCATTTACAGAACATAATTTGACAGCTGCATTAGTTTTATTATATTTGCTTATCTTAAAAGCTGATTTAGATGCATTCAAATATATTTCTTTTTTTGAACTACTGTATGAAAACTATGAAGAGTTCCAAACTGAAATAAAAAATGCCAGTTTTAACTGGAAAGAAGGATTTGCTCAAACTTTTGGGTTTATTCGCTTTATGAATAAACTAATTATTGCAGGTTATGAAAAAGCAGCAAATGTTATTAAAGAATATAAATTTGACTCAAACTTAAATAAAGCAGATAATATAGGCAATACTATTTTTAAACTTCCTGATATATTTACTAAAAAAGAAATAAGGATGATTCATCCATATGTTAGTGAGTCTACAATTAATCGAGCATTAATGCGACTCCGTGATGAAGGTTTTATTAAACCATTAGGAAAAGGAAGAAGTGCAAAATGGGTAAAAGTATATAAAGGACATGACTATGAATAAAACTAACTATCACACACATATAAAATTATGCAATCACGCAGAAGGTATGCCAATTGATTATATAAAGAAAGCAGTAGACCTAAACTATGAGGAGATTGGAATAAGTGATCATGGCCCACTGTATGAAGGCTGGATTCATAGAATGAATTTAAATCAATTTTATGATATATATCTTCCAAGCATTGATGAAGCAGTTGCTATCTACAAAAATCAAATTAAAGTATATAAAGGCTTAGAACTAGAATATCTAAAAGGCTATGAAAAGCATTATGAAATGTTATTAAAAGATTTAGATTACTTAATTTTAGGTCAACATGTAATCGATAATAATAATCGCCTTTACGATATTTATCGTGAAATGAATGAAGAAAATGTAGTCTTATATAAAGATCAAGTTATCGAAGCAATGAGTACAGGTTATTTTAATATCTTAGCACATCCAGATCTATTTTTATTTAACTATCAAACTTGGAATGAACTAACAGAACAAGTAAGTCACGAGATTATAGAAGCAAGTATTAAATATAATATCTTTTTAGAAGTTAATGCAAATGGAATTAGAAGAAAACCAATAATTAATCAAGATGGCATACAAGTATATATTTATCCAAGAATTGAATTTTGGCAATTAGTTAAAGAATATCCAAAAGCTAAAGTAATAATTGGGGAAGACAACCATAAAATTAAATTTACTGGTGATGAAAATGTAAAAAAAGCATATGAATTTGCATATAACTTAAATTTAAATGTTCATCATTACTTATTTGAGGATCATAATGAGTAGGCAAAGATTTATCGTAGTAATTTTAATTGCAATATACGCTATATTTGTCTTTCCATTAGAACTATTAGATTTTATTGATGTTACTATATTTTTGCTAATTGGCTTAATTTTATTTGCACTATATTTTTATTTTAGAAAAAGAGAAAAACAAAAACTAATATATATATCTAAAATATATCTACATGAATGTGATCCAATAAGATATATTGAAGAATATAATAAATATTTAAAAAACTTTGTCTTAAGTAAAAGGTTTAAGACGCTACATAAAATCACTAATTCCATGGCTTATTTAGCTGCTGGGAAAATTGATGAAGCAAAGCAAATCTTAGATGAATTTGTAGAAAATGAGCCCAATTTTCACCCTGTAATCCGTTTTTGGTACTATAAGGCATGGATATACTATTTTGAAGAAACTAAAGAACTGGCGCGAATTAAAATCTTAATTCAAGAAGTTCAAAAAATAATTCACATTACACCACTTAAGTATCGACCGCAATTACTATCAAATTACAATCAAATGATCGCAAGATACTATGTCGCAAGTAAAATTCATCTCAATTTAGCTGAAGACGAATTTAAAAAAGTTTTTAACAGAAATCTACCTAAGCTAAATGTGGTAGTAAATGTCTATTATTTAGGTGTAATAAGCTTTTTAAATAAAGATTACGTAAATGCTAAAGAGTATTTTAGTAGTGTAATAAAAAATGGTAATAGATTGATTGTGGTAGATCGAGCGAAAGAATACTTAGATTTAATAGATAACGGTCTTAAAGAAGATACAGAAGTAAATATATTTGACGAAATTAACGAATAAAGTTAGTTTCGTCTTTTTTTATGCATAAATTTATCTTTATAATCATATTATTAGATGAGTATCTAATAATAATAGTTGACACTTATCTAATAATTTAGTATTATAATAGCGTGAGGTGAGTATATGCGGCTTAATAAAATTATCGATTTTAAAAGAGAAGCAATTGAACTAACATTTAAAATTTTATATAATGTTGATTTTGATAAAGAATATTGGGATAAGTTGGTTGAAGTTGGCCTTAAAGTTGGAGATTTAAATAACATTTTAATAAAGTATAATAAACTTAAAGAAGGATTTAAAAATGATTTAAATATTCCTTCAAAATATATTCCTTATTTTAAAATGGCTTATAACAAACAATCAATTTTAGGTAGGATTTATTTAAAATATTATCATGATCCTCAAACAGATTATCAAACATTTATTAATAAACTAATTAAAGAAGATTTAATGTTTGATGAATATAAAGGAGAAAAGTTTACAATCGATGAAGTGATAAATATTTTTAATAATATTGAAGTAGATGCAGAAACAAAACTTGCATTAATTAGCTTTTATTCTGGTGGAGAAAAATTATTTAATGAAATTAAAGAAATTGTTAATGAATTAGCAGAATTATATAAAAAACATTATGTCCATGTAAAAGATGATGTTGAGAGTTTACTTAAAGATTTAGATAATCCTAACACAGTAACATCAATTTTAGATGATTATTTTGATGGTAAAAAGTATACAGGCGAAGAAGAAGTATATCTATCAATTACAGCTTATAATCATTTAAATTATACAATGTTAAATGAGAAAAGAATTATTTATTTTGGTCTGTACTTAAGAGAAATCTTGAGTCATGTTATTAAAGATCGCGATAAAGAAGAGATGGCACTTAATGCAATTAAGACTATAAGCGATCCTACAAGATATAAAATCTTAAAATTATTAAAAGATGAACCAAAATATGCAAGCGAAATAGCAAAAGAATTAGATTTAAGTGCAGCTACTATTAATCACCATATAAACCTTTTAGTAAATATGCGCTTAATCAAAGTATTAATTAATGAAGAAGATAATAAGAAAATATTTTATGAAGTAAATAAAGAAATACTTTCAGAAGTAATAAATATTGTGAGGAGTAATTTACTATGAAGAAATATAATTTTTTAAACACTATGAGAAAATGCCTTTTAGAAGTTTGGAAAGCTGGTAAAGGTATTTATCTTTTAATGTTTGTTTATACAATCTTTGCAACTTTATTACCTATTGCAGGTATTTTTATGCCAAGATTAATTATAGAAGAACTACAAAAAACTAATATACAATTTGAACAGATTCTTGTAACAATAGGAATCTTAACAGTCTTAATTGGAATATTTAGCTTTTTTGAAAGATTCATAACTGATTATGTGGTTGTAAAAGTGATGGGAGTTAGAATTGGTTTACTAACTGGGATTTTTGATAAAATGAATCGACTTGATTATCATTACACTGAAAATCCACAGTTTTTAAATGAACATAATGAAGCTTTTGATGTAATTGGTGGGAATACTTTTGAAGAAGTCTTTATGCGACTATTTAGAATGAGTTCAAAAGTATTACTTGCAGGAATATATATTTATTTTCTAGTTAATTTAACTCCATTTGTCGTTTTAGGGATCATTACATCAGTAATTGTAGGAATTATAATATCGCTTATAATTAAAGAAGTACAATTTAAAAAACGAAAGGATATACAAAGTGCACATAGACGTATCCGTTACTTTGAACAAACCATGACAGATTTTAGTTATGGTAAAGATATAAGACTATATAACTATCAAGACAAAATCAAAGAAAATTATGATTTTGAAATAATGTCTTATGTAAAAGTGTTTAAGAAAATAAGAAACAAAGAATATTTTCTTGGCTTTTTAGAATTATTCTTTGTCTTAATTAGTGATGCAGTACTATATTATTTCTTAATTACCAAAGTATTCGATAATCTAAGTCTTGCAATGTTTTCATTTTATCTATTAATTGCCTTAGCTCTTAGTACACTATTAAAGGAATTTGTAGAAGATGTAGTGTATTTAATTGCACAAGGTCAACATTTAAATGGCTTTTTTTACTTTATGAAAACTGAATTCAACGAAAAAGGCGAAGGTATTAAAGAACTTAACTCAGAAACTTTAGAAATAGAATTCAAAAATGTTAGTTTTAAATATCCGAATACAGATAAATGGATAATTAAAAACTTAAATCTACACATTAAACCAGGAGAAAAACTGGCTATAGTAGGTGTAAATGGTGCTGGTAAGACGACACTAGTAAAATTACTCTTAAAATTTTTTAATCCAACTGAGGGCCAAATTCTCGTTAATGGGATTGATGCAAAAGAATATGATAAGGAATTTTACCAAGATCTATTTTCTCCAGTCTTTCAAGATATCAATATCTTAGCTTTCAGTGTAAGAGAAAATATTACATTAGGGCATTCAAATGATGAAGATCGTATCTGGGAATGTTTAGACGCAGTTGGTTTAGGTGATAAGATAAGAAGTTTAGAAAATGGCCTTGATACTAGTTTATTAAAAAATATAGATGAAAAAGGGATAGTATTAAGTGGTGGTGAAAATCAAAAACTTGCAATTGCAAGAGCATTATACAAAAATGGTAAAATGGTAGTTTTAGATGAACCTACTGCAGCACTAGATGCCTTAGCAGAAGCAGAAATATATGAAAACTTTAGTAAATTAGTTCAAGATAAAACAGCTATCTTTATTTCCCATAGACTAGCAAGTACTAAGTTTTGTGATAAGATTGCTTTATTTAATAATTCTAAACTTGCAGAATATGGAACACATGATGAACTAATGAAACTAAAAGGTGAATACTACAATATGTTTGTTATTCAAGGGAAATATTATCAAAAAGGAGAAGAACATGAAAGTCAATAAAAAGATAAAATATTTATTAGGGTTAATGTATAAAGTATCACCATCATTTATATTTCTTACAATTTTTGGTTCATTATTCTCTGCAGTACAAATAATTGGAAATGTAGTATTACCAAAATTTTTAATCGATGAATTAATAGTTAAAAGTGATCTAAATAAAGCATTATTTATTGGACTTATAATTGTTTTATTTAATTTAGTAATTAATTTTATTAATAAAACATATAAACGTTTATTAGAAGTAAAACAAAAATATGTTTCTTATAAAATAATGCAAGAAATGTCTAATAAAATCACTAAGGTAGAATACCAATATTTAGAAGATCCTTATTACTTAGACTTAAAAGAAAGAGCAGTCTTTGCAGCATATAATCAAGGCTCTCTAACGAGATTAATTCAAGGAATCTCTATAGTTATCACTAATGCTCTTACATTAATAGGTCTTACAGCAGTAATGATTACCTTAGGATATGTTCTTGTAACAATATTATTTGTAGGTATATTCATTTCTGTAATTATTAATGCATTATTTATGAAGTATCAAGCCAATTTCTTCCAAAGCATAATCCCAATTAATAGAAAATATACATATTACTTTGGGTTATCAATGAATCAAAAATTAGCAAAAGATTTAAGATTATATGATATGAGTCCGATAATATTGAACCGAGTACAACATTATAATCAAATAAATCTAAATAACTTTACAAAATACTTCAAAAAACAAGGTGCTGTGTTGGGATTACAAAAAACATTAATCGCTATTCAAACAGGATTAGTTTACTTATATGTTGCATGGCGTGCTACCTTTGACACTTTAAGAAAAATCTCAATTGGAGACTTTACAATGTACGCTAATGCAGCAATTAATTTCACTACAACCTTTGATAGTCTATTTTTCAGAATAATCGATATTATCCAAGTATTAGACTATTTAGATCCATTTGTAGAGTTTATGCAATTAGAAGATGCTGAAACTGCTAGAACAGACATAGTACTTAATAAAATTGAAACTATTGAATTTAAAAACGTTAGCTTTACTTATCCTAAAACTAACCAACAAATTTTAAATAATGTTTCATTCAAAATAAATAAAGGTGAAAAAATCTCAATCGTTGGATTAAATGGTGCAGGTAAGACAACTATAATAAAATTATTATGTAGATTCTATAAACCTGATTCAGGGCAAATACTAGTAAATGGAATGGATATTTTTGAAATCGATTATCTATCTTACTTAAATCAAATGGCAATTGTATTCCAGGATTTTAAAATATTTGCATTCTCTATCAAAGAAAATATTGCTCCAGGAAATGATGCTGATTTAGATAAGATTAAAAATATTTTAGATCAAGTTAGTATGTCAGATAGAATTAAAGAATTGCCAAATGGCTTGGATACAAAATTAAATAAAGAATTTGATGAAGATGGAATAGAGTTCTCTGGTGGCCAAGCGCAAAAGATTGCTATTGCTAGAGCTTTATATAAAAATGCTAGTTTAGTTATACTTGATGAACCCACAAGTGCGCTTGACCCAATTGCAGAAGCTGAAATTTACCAAAACTTTAATGATTTAGTTTTAGACAAAACTGCAATCTATATTTCGCATAGAATGTCTTCATCTGTATTCTGCGACTACATCTTAGTTTTAGAAAAAGGAGAAGTAGTAGCATTCGATAGTCACAAGAATCTAATGAAAGATACTAACAGCTTATATTACAAACTTTTCACAACCCAACAAGAAAATTACCTACTAGATTAAAAAAATCTACAAAATACACGAAAATATCCTTTCTGTGAGAAGTTTATCTTTTTTGAGATGGATATTTATCAATAAAATTTTCTAGGAAAGCTTTTCGTGTACTATAAAATAGCCTAAGGAATTATTTAAATATACTTAGGCTATTTTATTTTGAATATATTATTGATAGATAAATAATTAATTAATCTAATAGTAACTAATTATCTTACCAAGTGAATTCAATCATAAATATATTATTTATTATATATTTTATATTTTCTAATTTATAAATGAAATAACAAACTTTAAAAAAAAATCACTTATTACAATCTAATAAAAATACATTGTATCTTCCTAAATAGGAGAAGATTATTTTTATTTATCTGATACTCTATTAATAAATTTTTATTGAAAAAACTTAACTAACAGAGAATTATGTTTTGTATTTATAAAATAGTAATCATTCAATTAGCTAATAGAAGCATGAATCTAAATCCCATACTGTACCCTCTGTGTGATAAGATTATCTTTAATCAGCAGGATTGTTGATAGTAAGAGTGCTATATAAATGCAATACAAGAAGAATAATTAATAAAAAGTTAAAAATTCAAAATAAATTTATATCAGACAATATCTACCAATTTTTTACAAGAATTGATATTAAGTTATTACATGATATAATAATATTCGTTGATTTAAAACTTAACAGATCGTGGTATAATGCCTTATACATCGAAAGAAGTTTATCTATTGTAGCTACAATAGAGCACAATTTAATCACTAAAACAACTTCCTATAATGTATATTATGTTAAGTAAGATAAATAATGGACCAAGCATTATATATCAAAACGTTGTGTATAAGTGCATAAATGTGAATAACTTTATATAATGTAATTGAGGACCTTATAATCCGGTTTCGATATACTAAACCTTTATTATCATTAGTATAAAAATTAGATCTATAATTCATAAGCTATTAAAAGATAATCTTCTCAGATAACGGGTTGTCATAACTTAATATAAAATGAAACATTAAATAATATCTACGACAATAACATTCTAATTGTGATCAAATCATTTACAATACCCCTTGATATTTTTGTTAAGCTACAATCATAAAAAGATTATTATAGTACTTTAGTCTGTTACATATTAGTACATGAATATTATATTGGTATTACTGCAGATTACTAATTGTAGAGCATCAATAATAGGTAATAATGTAAAATGATTATGGAATATGTTAGCAAAACTAGAAATATGTCGAAATTTAATCTATTTATCAATAAATTTCGACACTATTCTTTATATTTATATGACAAAATTTGATAAATAAATATATTCATTGTATGAAAATGATAATAATTAGCAATATTTTAGTAAGCGTAATTATAATTCGCTCTATTTTGAGTTGTTATCGGATTTGAATAATTAATCATTTATTCTATTAAAATTGATTACAGGCGAAATTTCTGCCTAATTTTATTAAATGGACATTATATTAACCGATAGTTTGGATAAACAAAATAATTAGTATAAATGTTTTTTTAAATTATTTGAAATAATTATCATAATGGATATTTATAAATAGATTAATCAAGTATTAATATTTATTTCCCAATAATTGTTTATCAAGAAATGTGATAAGCTTTTTTATTTTGATGTCTATGATCATTTAAAAATATTTATGCTAAATAGACTAGTCTTTTAAATCCTTTATTATATAGATGACTTATCTGAGCTAATTTAAAATAAGTACTTCTCTTATGTAAATTATTTTAAATATGTATAAGGTTATAAAACTAATTCACTTAAATAAAAAATATAAGTTAATTGAAACAATTCCATTAATTGATCTTTATTTACTAAGCATAATTCTCTTCTGTAATTTTTAGATTCATTTAT
>Ga0209075_1000100_pt1 | contig 70961 bp, 62 predicted proteins | sample Stecom2011_FD_187523 | JGI IMG/M metagenome (GOLD analysis project Ga0209075, IMG submission 187523) | Agricultural soil microbial communities from Utah to study Nitrogen management - Steer compost 2011 (SPAdes) (version 2) | ecosystem: Environmental > Terrestrial > Soil > Agricultural land... | reverse complement strand
ACTACACAGACAGTCAGTTCTTCGCCAGCTTCCTGCGCCAGTTGCATGACGCGGCAGGCTGCAGACAGGCCAGCAGGGCCGCCGCCGACGATCAGAACATCAAATTCCATCGATTCGCGTTCCACGTAGGTCTCCGTACACATATAAATAAAAAAACCCCCGGGACGGGGGTAAAAAGGTGGGGGTGCAACGATACAAACCCCAAGGGTTACTCAATTTCCTCAGATCTGGCTGGGCCAGCTACGATGACCCGAAGATCCTTTAGAAGACTCTTCGAGACCTTTTCACCGTCCAAAAAATTTGCCAGAAAACCACAAAGGGTATCGGTCCTCAAACAGGCCCAAAACTTTCGAAATTGGCGAGTACGTTGCCTGCTGAACGCATCCATCAGCTGCGGGTACCGCACTCGACATAGTGTTCAAACAATACCCCTAAAAAATTAACATGTCAATGATTGTAATGTTAATATGACAGGAACAAAAATTAGTGCTTTATCTGAAAAATTTTTGCTGCAGTGTTACACATTAGAAAACTTCAGGAATTAGCAGCCGCCATAGCTCTTCAACAAAATAAGCGAGTAAAATTATGTCGAATTGGCCCGAAGAATTAGAGAGATTGATGGCCCTAGAACGGTGCGAGGACCATTTTTTTTGCAGGGTGGGACCAGGTCTGTCGCCGTCACACTTATTTGGAGGGCAAATCCTTGGCCAGGCACTATTAGCGGCGAGTCGGACAGTCACTCAGGAATTCAAAGCTTGCTCTTTTCACGGCAACTTTATTAGTCGCGGAGATGCCAGCAAGCCGGTAGCTTATAGAGTGGAACGGACCCTTGATGAGGGGCACTCAATACGCAGCGTGACGGCATTACAAGATGAGCGCCCGGTTTTCATTTGTAGCGCCCTTTTTAAAATCGAAACGAAGAGCACGACCTGTGACGCCCCCAGCCTCTCCATTCCCACACCCGAAAGCATGGTTTTCAAAACTTCTGCAAGCCCCAACTTTGCTAACCATCCAATAGAGTTCATCAAACTATGGGATGAAACCGAACCAAGAAAAACTGCTAAAAGACGCCTATGGTTTCGCCTAGCAGCAAATCTCCCGAATGACCCAACCCTGCATCGCTGTTTATTGGCTTATTGTTCAGACTTTAGTTTGATAAATGCATGCCTGCTGCCCCATCGAAAAGAGTCTGAACGCTTTTCACCCCAAATTGCGTCTCTCGACCACGCGATGTGGTTCCATCGGGAGGCTAACGTTACAGACTGGTTACTTTACGAAATGGACAGCCCCTGGGCCGGCGGCGCAAGAGACTTTAATCGCGGTCAGATATTTGATCGAGACGGATACTTAGTGGCTTCATGCGCGCAAGAACATCTAACCAGACCGGTGTAGTCAAGAATTCTAAACAAAGCTCTGAGGACAGACACAGAACGAGCCCATCAACCAATTAGCGCACGCCCAATCTCAGCTTAACGTAGAAGAGTTGTTGGGAAGGCCAGGGCAGCCCCCGGCCTTAGAACTCGTTTAGTTAACTCCGCTTCCCAATTTCATTGAATGGTATATGACGATCATTTCGAATCTCGGGAGGCAGACTTAAAACTCTTTCGGCTATGATGTTTCGGAGGATTTCATCAGTTCCTCCCGCAATCCGGAGCCCTGGTGACCAAAGGTATCCATAAGTAAATTTCCGCCCGACCTCCTTAGGGTCATCAACCAGACCAGCATCACCAAGCAGTTCCAAGGCATAAGCACTCATATCCTGCATGGTTTTAGCCATCACAAGTTTGTTGATCGATGCCTCCGGACCTGGCACTCCTCCGCGAGAAACAGCTGTCATGGAACGCATATGTGTGAGGGATATACCTTCATCGGCCACATAGAATCTAGCCACGCTTTCCGCAATTGCATTACTATCTAAACCACAAAACTCGGCCAAGTTTAGTAAGTCAGAAGCTGAAGGAGCGAATTCTGGCTTACCACTGATAGCCAATCTCTCGAACATCAGGGTCGTGAGTGAGACCTTCCAGCCTTCACCAACTTCTCCTAAACGCTGACTATCAGGAATCCGAACGTCCGTTAAAAAAACCTCATTGAATTCAGCCTCACCAAGTAGCGTTGGAATCGGCCGAACTTCAACACCGGGACTCTTCATATCAATAAAGAACATAGTCAGCCCCTTGTGCTTCGGGACCGCTGGATCAGTACGCGCTAATAGAATTCCGAAATCAGCCTGATGAGCATAGGAAGTCCAGACCTTTTGACCATTAACAACCCACTCATCGCCATCTTTTACTGCCCGTGTCCGGGCTCCGGCCAAATCGGACCCCGCTGCCGGCTCCGAAAAGAGTTGGCACCAAAGCTCATCACCTCGCATTCCTTTGCCAAGGTGACGATCAATCATCTCAGGCCTACCGTGGGTAAACAGAGTCGGCAGACACATGCCGATACCAACTTGGTATGGTACAACGGGTAGCGCGTAGCGATCTTCTTCCTGATGGAAGATAATATGCTCAATCGGCGATCCGCCCTGACCGCCAACTTCTTTTGGCCACATAATGCCCACGTATCCAGCATCCGCCTTGCATAACTGCCAGCCCCGAGCGCGCTCCATCATCACGCTCTCGGGCAGCGTATCCTCGTGCGGAACCTCATAACGGACCGCATGCTCGGCAAGCCACTGACGAACTTTTGATCGGTATGCCGCTTCTTCAGGGGAATCTTTAAAATCCATAGTAATCACCTCACGTCACTAGCGGTCGACACCGTGCTATCACTTTTTTCACCAACCAAGCTCTTTACCAATCGCTGTGACCAGTGCACCCGCCCTCCCAAATGAGAGGCCAGCAAACGCGCCCGACGGTAGAACAACTGACAATTGCTTTCCCAAGTGAAGCCGATTCCACCGTGTAATTCGATGCTTTCCTCCGCCGAAAAACCGTAAGCATCGAGCGCCGCGAGACGAGCACCTGCCGCTGCTTTTGCTAATTCCTGCGCTCCATTATCCAAAGCCCAGGCACCGAAATAGGCATGACTCCTCGCCAGCTCGATTTTCACGTACATGTCAGCCAACTTATGCTTGACTGCTTGGTATCCTCCGACAACCCGCCCAAAGGCCTCTCGGGTATTGACGTAATCTAGCGCCATTGCCATTGCAGCTTCTGCCCCTCCGAGCTGCTCAAAAGCCGTAAATACAGCAACCATATCCAAAAGCTTCTCAGCCAGCACCTCCCCTTCACCGGGCTTTCCCAATCGCTCAACAGGAGCACCATCAAAAGTAATCGCTGCATGCTTACGCACACAGTCAACGGTCGCAACCTCATCTCGCTTAACCTCCGGAGAGTTGAGTTGAACCAACCACCAGCCAAAACCATCGCCATCCTCATCACTTACAGCACTTACTATAGCCAAGCCAGCAACCAAACCATCTGCAATCGGTGTTTTTTGTCCGCTTAACCGACCATCGACTACCTTGGCCCTCGGGCGCGACATCCACGTTCCAGGAGTCCCTTCACTAAAAGCGAGTGTGCCGATAATCTCGCCAGCCGCAAGTTGGGGCAGCCATTGCTCGGCCACCTTTCCACCGCCCAATTTCAAAGCCTCAGTGGCCTGTAAAACAGACGATGAAAATGGAAGGGGAGCCAAGCTCCGCCCCATTTCCTCTGCTAAAACACACAACTCAAGTGGGCCAAGCCCCAACCCACCATGCTCTTCAGGCACTGCAGCCGCCACCCACCCAAGCTCGGTCAAGTACCGCCAAGCGTCCGCATGGAAGTCTGCCTGCTCACCAAGGGCCTCACGCGCCCATTCTGGCCCGTCGGCAAGAAAGCGCCTAGCTTGGTCCCGCAAGGCCTCTTGCTCCTCGGAGAAATCGAAGTTCATATTTTATCACCTCTTGCCTGTATCAAAGCAGCCTTAACTCGCGGCTTGCGCTGGATAAAAAAGCTCACCCTTCAGAGCCCGCCGGCGGAGCCATTCACTTGGTGCCCAGCGTTCGCCAAACTTGTCCGCAAAGCGATCACAGGTTTCAACAAACGCCTCGATGCCAACGGTGTCGATCAAAGAAAAAACGCCGCCGGTATAAGTGGGAAAGCCAATCCCCAGCACGGATCCAACATCCCCTTCAGCGGGGTCCTCAATGACCCCCTCCTCCATACAACGGGCAGCCACAAGAGACTGGATATAGAGCAATCGCAGCTTGAGTCCATCAATGTCCACGTCGCCTTTAAATGGCAAATACACTTCGCGGATTCCATCCCAGGGGTAGCGCTCACCGTCCACATAGTCATAGAACCCGGCGCCGTGCCTGCGGCCTTTGCGATTAAGCGTCTCGACAAAGGTTTTTTGCACTTGGTAACCCGGAGGTTCTACCCAAGCATCCGCGAGGTCTTCCCGCTCTTGGTTCACTGCGTGGTACCCGATCTCAATCGTAAGCTCATCGGTCATCGCAAGCGGTCCGACGGGAAAACCGGCTTGTCGGGCCACGTTATCAATCAGCGTCGGCGAGTACCCCTCCGAAAGCATGCTCATACTCTCTTGCAGATAGGCACTGATCACACGAGTGGTGAAAAAACCACGGGCGTCGTTGACGAGAATCGGCGTCTTACGAAGCTTCTTTATAAAATCAAGTGCATGAGCCAGGCAAGCCTCCGATGTTTGCTGGCCGCTGATTACCTCAACCAAGGGCATACGATCCACCGGAGAGAAGAAGTGCAAACCGATAAAACGGCTGGGATGATCGATACCTTCCGCTAGGCTGGTAATTGGCAGGGAAGACGTATTGGATGCAATGATGGCATCCGCCGCCAGCACTGCTTCGAGTTGCCTGAACACCTCCTGTTTCACATTACGATTCTCGAAGACCGCCTCAACAACGAGCTCACATGCAGCCAACGCTGAGTAATCATCCACAGGTGTAATGCGCTCAAGAATACTATCGGCCTTGGCTCTATCCATTCGACCACGCTCGACGCGTTTAGCAAACGCGGCCGCAAGACGCTGCTTGCCGGCTTCAGCCTTCTCCAAATTGGAATCCAATAATAATACCGAAATGCCCGCCTGGGCCGCCGACTGAGCCACACCGGCCCCCATAAGACCAGCACCAATAACACCAACCGATTTAAACTGGGCTGCCTCAACCTTCTCAGGACGACGCGCCAGCTTTTCGAGCTCCCCCTTATTGACGAAAAGAGTTCGAATCATGTTCCTCGCCACCGGATCCATCAACAACTTGGCAAACTGACAGGACTCAATATGCAAGCCAGCATCAATTGGAACGCATGTCCCACGGGCCACCGCGTGGAGTAAAGCTATTGGCGCCGGATAGTTACGCTGTGTTTCTAGTGCAATGTTGGTCGCGAGAAGATTATATGTCTGACCCGGCTCGGGTCCCATGAAGCCCGCTCCGCCAGGGATTTGAAAACCCTTCTCGTCCCAAGGCTGGATGGCCTTACCTTCCTCCAGAATCCACCTTACCGCCGCATCCAGCAGAGCCTCGGGCCCGACCACTTGGTCGACAACGCCAGCTTCCAGAGCCTCGCTCGGAGAAAGCGGCGCCCCTTTGAGCATAATTGGCAGCGCTTTCCGCACCCCGATCATCCGAGGCAACCGTTGGGACCCCCCCCCACCGGGCATAAGGCCCAGGGAAACCTCGGGAAGGCCAATCATTAGACCGCGAGCGTCAGCGACTATGCGATGGTGGCAAGCCAACGCCAGCTCTAAGCCTCCGCCCATAGCTGAACCGTTGATTGCTGCAACGACCGGTTTACCACAGGTTTCCATTCGACGCAGCAACGGCTTCAGCTGCTCTGCAATCTCAAAAGCTTCCGCCTCAGAGAGCCTCTGATCGAAGATATTGACCAGACTCTTCAGATCGCCTCCAGCCATGAAATCACGCTTAGCCGAGGTCAGGATAATGCCTTTAATCGAAGCGTCATTTACCGCCCGCTCAATTGCATCACCCAACTCATCGCGAAAACTCTCATTCATCACATTGGCTGAATTACCAGGGATATCGATAGTTAGGGTCAGCACACCCTGGCTATTTGAGGAATAATTGATAGTCGTATACATGCCCGTCTCTTCCCATTTAGATTCGGTGATCGCTGTTTTACAGCCTCTCTATAATAGTGGCAGTCCCCATCCCAATGCCCACGCACAAAGTAACCAGAGCAGTGCCCTTTCCAGTGCGCTCAAGCTCATCCAGCACCGTGCCAACGAGCATTGCACCAGTTGCTCCCAGAGGGTGACCCATTGCAATGGCTCCTCCGTTCACGTTGATGCGGTCGTGCGGAACATCGAGAACACGCATGTATTCCAGAACCACCGAGGCAAAAGCTTCGTTAACCTCGAACAGGTCAATATCAGCTACCGACATACCCGCAGAGCGCAACGCCTTCAGCGAAGCGGGAGCTGGACCTGTAAGCATTATGCTCGGCTCCGAACCCACGGAGGCAAAGGACCGAATGCGAGCACGAGGCTTTAATCCTAAAGAATCACCTGCAGCTCGACTGCCAATCACTACACCAGAGGCACCGTCCACGATACCGCTAGAGTTACCGCCGGTATGCACGTGGTCAATCGAGAAAACATCGGGATACCGTTGTTGCGCAATGCGATCATAGCCTGCCTGCTCCCCCATCATGGCAAAGGCCGGCTTGAGCTCTGCCAACCCCGCCAAACTGGTATCCGGACGTATCAGTTCGTCGCGCGCGAGCAACGGTAGCCCCAAATCATCCAACACGGGAATTACCGATCGATCAAAAAATCCGGACTTCCACGCATTCGTTGCTCGACGCTGACTTTCCAAAGCGAAACTATCAACATCATTGCGACTGAACCCGGAACGGGTCGCAATCAAATCGGCCCCGACACCTTGAGGAGTAAAATATGTGTCATAAACCACTTTGGGATCACGGGGCCAAGCGCCTCCCGAGGACCCCATGGGCACTCGAGACATAGACTCAACACCACCACCGATAGCGAGCTCTACCTGCCCAGCCATAACTTGGGCAGCAGCCGTATTTACTGCATCAAGACCTGACGAACAGGCACGATCCAACTGAAAACCCGGCACATTTTCGCTGAACCCCGCCATCAAAGCAGCCGGCCTAGCAATATTACAGCCCTGCTCACCTACCGGGGTCACCACCCCCATCACAACCTCTTCCACCAGGCGACTATCAATATCGCTGCGATCGCGCAGTGACCGGAGCACTTGTGCAGCTAAATCAATAGACGGTACCGAATGCAGACCTCCGTTTGCCCGCCCTCGTCCTCGCGGCGTACGAACATGATCGTAGATAAATGCCTCAGCCATCGTGCTTGATCCTTATACAGCTATGTATTCAGCAATTCCGGCACATCCCGCATCTTTGCCGGCCCAATAAAACAAAACTTATCAAACCCTTCTATCATATCAATCATACACACAATTGCAAACAAGCCACCCCACAATAACTTCCCGCTCGCCATCCCAAAAAAAAACCGGTCGACACCCTTGGCATCGACCGGCTTATTGAGGCAATCCACATTACGACAAAAGGACAGCCCCTAAACCCTGCCGCCCTCATTGTCGCCAAACAACTCCAGAATCGGCCTCCCTTCATAACCCGATATCCAGGTTCGATATGCCGTCTTCATGTGACGTCGCCAATGAAACTCTGCACCATCTGCATCTCCAGCCTCAATCAAGTCAATCACCCGCTTATGAGATCTCAGCCCAGAACGGGCAATAGCTATCGCCCTATCAAGCTCAACGCCACTACCTCGCACCTCCGCCACCACTCGGGCTTGGTGGCGCTCTACCACCTCATGCACCGCCAGCATTAGATGAATCAGAGGACGGTTTCCCGACTGCTCTACCAGCTCGCGATGGAACAAGGCTAGCTGCTTAGCAAAAGCTCTAGGGTCCTCAATACTTTCGTGCTCGGCTTCCAGCCGACGACGTAAAATTGCTGGTGCCGTCTCCGAAGCGACGACAGCTGCCATACGGACCGCAGCAGGTTCAACAGCATCCCTCGACTGATACACTTCATCGATAGTCGTCTTCTCAGCCTGCAACACCATCAGCGCATAGCTGGCAATGAGCTCGGGGTCAGGAGCGTGAATGAATGCGCCACCACGCGCACCGCGAGCCACCGTAATCAACCTTTCAGCCTCCAAGATCCTGAACGCCTCTCGAATTGTTGGCCGTGCAACGCCGAACTCTTCCATAAGCTTGGCCTCAGAAGGAAGCATATCACCTTCGCCAAGAAGGCCTCGAACGATTCGCTGACGTATCTTGCCAGCCACAATCTCCGGGGCCTTGGGCACATATAGCCTCTTGCGACCAACAACCTTCGCATCCGTCATATCTTTACCGACCACCTCAGCAGCATCGTTCATTCGCCCCACCCCTCTAGAAACTCATCTTGTGGCACCCCAATCCTGCAGGCGCACCCCTTCACACCAAACAATGCAGGGTGAAACCCAAGCGCACCGAAAAGAAGGGAAAACGCCATCCCTTGGACTATAGTCTATATGATTTGACCATTTCTTTCACGCCAAACACCGAGAGTTTGCTCACACATTTTTTCCGGCCTCCCCCCCCCACAAAGTTCCACTTGCACCAACTCCCAGAATAATCGTATAGTTAATTAACATGATTAGTATGTTCGAGCAATCGTACCGACAACATCGTCGGGAATTACAGGAGGAGATCAACCATGGCAATGGGGCTGACCGAGAGAATCCAGGCCGTGATGTCAGTGGCACCCAAGCAGAGTGCACTCGAATACAAAGGACACTGGCACAGCTGGGAGGAAGTAAGTCAGCTGATGCAATCCCTTGAGGTGGCCGCACAAAAGGCGAATCTGGGTGAAGGGGAGCAAATCGGCGTACTCCTGCGTAATCGCCCCGCACATGTTGCAGCACTGCTCCAAATCATTGCTTCCAGGCGCTGCGTCGTAACACTCAACCCGTTCCAGCCACCAGCTAAAATCGCTAAAGAATTGCGCGAATTACGGTTACCACTGTTAGTCGCCGACGAGGAGGACTTGCAGCAACCAGCAATCCAGGAAGCCGTAGAAGCGACCGGCACCCAAACCCTTGACGTTAGTTCTAGTGATGGCAAGCTGACACTGACTGCCATTGAGCGTCAGGGAAGCGCACGCGATTACGCCGAGCCTCTGCCCGGCACTTGCGTACTTATGCTGACAAGCGGCACCACTGGGCCAGCCAAGCGTATCAAGTTGCCGTACCGCAACTTTGAACGCTCACTTCTAGACGCAGCGCATTACCAGAGTAAGAAAGATGGCGACAGGCTGGAGGTCAAAGAGACGCCCACTATTCTTTGCACCCCCCTAGTGCATATCGGCGGTATGTATGCCTCCATGATGTCCATGATATCAGCGCGCCCACTGTCGATTCTTGAAAAATTCAGCGTCGACGAGTGGCAGAATGTGGTGGTCAAGTATCGCCCGAAAATGGTAATGCTACCTCCCACCGCCCTACGGATGATTCTTGATGCCGGCGTTCCACGCGAGGCTCTCTCGAGCCTTCTAGCCATCCGCACGGGCAGCTCGCCCTTACCTCCTGAACTGCAAGATGCTTTTGAGGAGACCTACGGCGTACCACTACTTGATGTATACGGCGCCACTGAATTCGCCGGCGCCGTGGCGGGCTGGACAATCAAAGACCACCGCAGGTTCAAAAAAGAAAAACGGGGCTCAGTAGGACGTGCGCAACCTGGATGTGAACTACGTATCGTAGATAGAGAGTCCGGAGAACCACAGCCTGCCGGCACCGTTGGACTGCTTGAGGTTAAATCTGTTCAGGTTGACCCCACACGGTGGATACGCACCAATGACCTAGGGGAGCTGGATGAAGACGGATTTCTTTATATTCGCGGGCGAGCGGACGACGCCATAACTCGGGGAGGATTCAAGGTCCTTCCCAGAGAAGTGGAGTCAGTACTTAGAGAGCACCCGTCAGTGAAAGAGGCAGCAGTGGTTGGGCTCCCAGACGCTCGCTTAGGTGCGGTCCCCGTGGCCGCTGTCGAACTTTATCCTGAAGCGAAAGCCAGCGCCGATGACCTAATGGGGTTCGTTAAAGAGAAACTGGTTAAATACCAAGTGCCAATCTCAATCACAATTATGGACTCCCTACCACGTACCCCTTCAATGAAGGTAAGCCAATACGAGCTGAAGGACATGTTGGCAAAAAAGAATAACGTAGCGCCCACAGCATAATGGCGAGCAAGCAATGTATCTTCCGCGCAATCGGTTTTGCGTTGCTTAACAAACATTACAAGCAGCATACCAGAGGAGTTACTCATGGCTGACACCAAGAAAATTGATGAAAAGCTGCAGAAAGAATTCGACAAAGCCACAGGTTATGAACTAACCGATCACGATATCGAGCGTAACAAACTTCTGCTCGGCATTGACCTGGCCCAGAGAGATCAGGAACAAATCACAACTGCTAGCGAAGACAACATTCGCACCTTCGCCTATGGTTGCGGTAGTGACAACCCTCTGTTCTGTGACCCTGACTATGCCGCCACCACTCGCTGGGGTAGCGTCATCGCCCCACCGATGATGGCTGGAGTAATTAACAAGCCTATGAAAGGCGATCCGCTGGACCCAGAGCTCAAAGCGAAAACCAAGGGGATGTTCCGCGGTGTCCACGTCTTCATTTCAGGAGGTGAATGGACATTTTACAAACCAGTATACCCTGGAGATAAGCTATACAGCTTTCAGGGAGTAGAAAGTGTAGAAGTCCAGCCTTCAGAGTTCGCCAACCGCAAGGTTAACCGTGTTACTCGCCAGGTCAAGGTTAACCACCGAGGTGAAGTGGTCGCCGTATATCGTTTCAGGGAAATACTTACTGAACGCAAAACAGCGGCAAAGAAAGGCAAATACCTGGGTATCGAGCCGGCCCAATACAGCGATGAAGATATCGCCAGAATCGACGAAATCTATGAACAAGACGTCCCGCGTGGAAGCGATTCTTGGTATTTTGAAGACGTCAACGTAGGCGAGAAGCTTCGTCCTAGCGTCTCTGGCCCCATGACCGTAACCGACATCATCACGTTCCATGCCGGAGGTTACGGCTGGGTGCCTTATGGCCTGCGTGTCGGTCGTCTGTGGCACAAAAACCGCAAGCGTATTGCTCCTTTCTACATCAAGAATGAAAGTGGCGTTCCTGACGTTGCACAACGTCTCCACTGGGATGGCGAGTGGGCAAAAGCAATTGGCAACCCCATGCCGTATGATTATGGCGTAATGCGCGAGAATTATATCTTCCGCTACCTCACCGACTTGTGCGGAGATGACGGCTGGGTGTACCGCCAGTATGACGAGATTCGCAAGTTCAACTATGTTGGCGATACCCAGTTTATAAATGCCGAGGTAGTGGGTAAGCGTCAGGTTGATGGTCTCAACTTGATTGACCTCAAAATTACCATGACCAATCAGCGTGATGAAGAGACCGTACGCTGCGATGCCTCTATTGCTCTGCCAAGTCGCGACATGCCAGTGGTTTTGCCGGAGGTTCCGCGTGATCTTCAGGAACGGGCCACCAAAATGATGACCCGCCATTGGGAGCTCAAAGCCCAAGGCAAGTAACAACTCAGCGGGAGCGCATTATGGATCTTTCCTATAGTTCCGAACACCTCGCCTTTCAGGACGAGGTCCACGCCTTTCTGGATATGCATTGGAGTCCCCGCAAAGGATTGAGGGGACAAGAAAAACGTCAGGCAGAGTTCGAGTTCAGACAGCTAGCCATTGACGAAGGCTATCTCTATCGCGGTATTCCCCGCCAATATGGCGGCTCGGAACAAACTGCCGATGTGATAAAGGCGCAGATCATTCGAGATGCATTTAGTCTGGCTCGAGCCCCTATGGAAGCCCCGGGTGTGGGCGTCGGCATGCTCGTTCCAACGCTACTGGAGTGTGGAACCGAATGGCAGAAAGATAACTTTGTACGCCCTACACTGACCGGAGAAATATTCTGGGCCCAAGGCTATAGCGAACCCAATGCTGGCTCAGATCTTGCCGCGATACGCACCAAAGGCGAGCTGATCAACGACGAGTGGGTAATCAATGGCCAGAAGGTATGGAGCAGCCTTGCTCAGCACGCTCAGTACATGTTCGTACTGGTGCGCACCGAGCCCAGCGCGCCCAAACACCAAAACCTCTCCTATCTACTAATCGATCTAAATCAGCCCGGCATAACTGTCCGGCCACTTAAACAGATCACAGGTGGTGAAGAGTTTTGCGAGGTATTTTTTGACGACGCCCGCACACCCGCTCATATGTTAGTGGGCGAGCGTGGTAAAGGATGGAAAGTGTCCCGCACGACACTTTCACACGAACGAAGCGGTTTCATTGGCAACGCCGCAAATTCGGTGAATCTGTTCGAAAAGCTGGTGTCGCTTGCCAAGGAGGCAGTCATCGATGGCAAGTCCGCTATTAGCAACCCAGACATCCGACAACGCCTAGCGACTTTAGAGGCCCACGTAATCTCGCATCAATACTCCAGTTATCGTCAACTATCAATGACGGTACACAATCAGGAGCCAGGCATCATCGGCCTAATGGGCAAGCTGTTGGCTACCAACATTGGGCACGAAGTCGCCAAATTGGCTCGCGACCTGATGGTCGACGATCTACTGATATCCGAACGCCTTGACGGTAGTCGTGGCCCGGAAAAGTGGAATAACCAGTTCTTTGGTTCGCTGGGCATTGCCATTGCCGGCGGCACCTCCAATATCCAACGCAACATAATCGCCGAGCGTGGCCTAGGCCTGCCGCGTGATGTTTTCGGAAAAGAATGAGGGCTTATCGATGAATTTTTTACTCTCCGAGGAACAGCTAGAAATTCAGCGAACCGTTGAGCGCCTCCTAGATGAGCAGTGTCCTTCGACAACTTTACACCAGATTTTCGATGCAGCCCCCTATGAGAGGCCACAGGTCGACGCCCTGTGGCAAGCACTTGTTGAAATGGGGATACCCGGACTAGCATTACCAGAAGAATACGGTGGTTCCGAATTAGAACTTATTGATTTGGCACTGGTTTCCGAAGTGCTCGGTTCACGGGCGGCGCCAACACCCTTTTTTAGTCACAGTCTCTCCAGCCTGGCGATTCTTTGGGCCGGAAGCGATGAGCAAAAAAGTCGTTGGCTCCCCACTCTCGCCAGCGGTGAACATATGGCCGCTGCTGCCCTGGGAGAAGACCTTGGCGTGTGGGAACCTATGCAGTGGCGACTCAAACTTGAACAAGGGCATAAACTTACCGGCGCCAAATACCATGCACCTGATCTAGCTCAGGCGGACTTTATTGTGGTAGGTCTGGAGGGTGGCAAACTTGCTGTTGTTGAACGCGATGCGCCTGGGCTGACTATCGAACTCGAGGCTGGCCATGATCGCACACGCCCACTTTATACAGTGTACTTTGAGAATACACCAGCGGAGCCGTTAGAGGACCCAAAAGGCAATGCGTCCAAGCTTCTGCACAACGCTGCGTCCGTGCTAATAGCTGCTGATGCGTTCGGTGGCGCGAACCACTGCGTAGAGATGGCGGTCGACTATGCCAAAATACGAGAACAGTTTGGGGTGCCAATTGGCCGCTTTCAAGCCCTAAAACACCAGCTAGCTAACATGGCCTTGGCGGTGGAGCCCAGCCGTGGGCTTTACTGGTTCGCTGCCCATGCGTTCGACCATCTGCCTGACCAGGCTGAAAGAGCAGCAGCTTTAGCAAAAGCCCATCTTACGGATCTGTATTTGCAGGTAGCCCGTGATTCAGTCGAGGCCCACGGTGGTATCGGCTACACTTGGGAATGCGATGTACAGATCTACCTCAAGAGGGCCATGTACGACCACGCCCTGTTTGGCAATCCCCGGCAGCATCGAGAGCGCGCGGCGCAGTTGGCTGGTTGGTAGCGGGTGCCCTCTACCTACTCGTTCCCATAGACCTTTAATTCACAGTACAATTAAAAAAACCCGGTGCAAGATCTTCAGCACCGGGTTTTTTATTAGCTCAGTAAATAGTGACGACTAGAATAACACCAGTGATCCCACACCGAACGTTAGTCAGGACTGACCAGCAATTCCGTACGCCCCTCCAGTTTCGCGTCAATACTCACATTACCCTTGTCGTTTGCTACGACCTCGTTGGTCAGGCCGGAACCAGTCACTCGATAACGTTGCCCAGGCTTCAAGCGGCTAACATTGAGCTCCACCGAATCGCATTCGCGCCCCGGGTATAGCACTAACTCGAGATCACTACCATCACTTACCGCTTTGGCGACGAGCACCTCGGGGTAGGGAACGGATTCAAGTAATGGCCCGCATTTCGCGGTCTCAGAAGGCCCGGCAACGATCGCATTGCGCCAGTCATCACGACCGGCGATGAGTGCCTGTGCAATCAATGCCCTTGCAGAATTCGAGCAGGGATAAAACGCTACGCCATCTTCAATCTTTGGTGGATAAAGTTCTTCGAGCTTGTTTTTGGCAGCCTGCCAGACGGATCGATCACCCATCTCGGCCGCCGAAACCATCAGAGCGGCCAGGGTTGCAGCATGTCCTTTGGAATAGTTACCAAAATCAACACCATTACCGTCAAGAATGATCTCTACAGTGCCATCGTCATGGTCTCTCACTCCTTCGTGTCTGGCTATGGCCCAGGCCATTCGAGCATGCTCTTTAGCGAAAGGGCTCATCATTAGTGAACGGCTAGTTTCGCCAAAGGGCAGTGGAAGTGCCATTCCCAGATGTGCCGATGCAACGGTAAGAATACTGCCATCAGGTAAGGTAAATTCCTCATTAAGATTTGACATGAACGTATCGAGGCGGGCCCGGGCATCCCGAGTGCCACAGAGCCGATCGTGCAACATCAGCGATGTCATCGCTCGAAAATTACAAGGTGTGTAGACCCAATTTGGCTCGCAAGGATATAGCGTGAGCTTGGAGCGGTCCATATTCTGAGTAATGGACCTGATTATGCTGCCAAAGCTATGAGGAAAAGCCCGGTGATTGTTCCAGCGGAAGACCAAACTTCCCGGCTCGCTATAGCGAGTGTCACCTGTAGCGCTTTGGTAAAGCCCCAGGTTAACACCGTAAAAGCCCGTTAGCATTACATTGTCATCAGCGACCGGGTCGAACTCAGTGCTGAAGCTACCCCAGAGCCGCTCTAGCCGCCAGTAACTCCATACTTCCCTGCGCAACATCTTTTCGATCACCGCTCGCTGCGCTTCACTCATGTAACCGTGGAAATTGGGAGTATAATGACATTGCGCCACACCGATAGTGTATCCGAGATTGTTCAGCTGGTACCGGAAGGCCGCCGGCTGGAACTGATCGATTCGGTTAAAGTGCGTCCAGTCTCCAGTGGGCTGCAGAGAGCGGTCCAGACAATAACGCAGGGCTGCAAGCTGCTCCAGGTCCATTTCACGAGCGCCCGAAATGGGCGCCGGAGCCGCGACCTCATCAATACGGTCAAGCGCCTCAGGCAGATATTCCATCCTCTGGGCTCGACGTTTCATTTGCTCGGTGACGCGGGCCTTGCGCTTGCTCTGCAACCGTAATTGCCATGCGACAATGAGAACAATTGCGGCCATCACTCCTGGCCAGGTGGCAGGAGAGTCTGCAAGCGGAGCGGCCAAAGCTGCCGAGCCGAACCAAATGATCAGGGGAGCAATAAGCATTCCGGAAGCGAGCCAAGCAAACAGTGCTACAGCGAACAGAAGCAGTGTGACCGGCAACAGCAGTAGCGACCAGCCCGCCGAAACCAGAAAGCCAGCCCCCGGGAACCACAAACCAAGCCCAAATGCTTGCCACTCAGGACTGAGGTTGAGCGCCATGGGCAAGATGCCGGCCACAAATATAAGCGCATAGATGATTTTTGTGCGTCGCTGTCGTATACGTGTCACTGAGCCCTTATGAGATTTCTGGAAGAGCTCTTGGAGCGAGGACGGTAGCGTTGATTCAGGCATAATTACACTCGTCTATGATAATTTTGGGTGTATCAGCCCCACCGCCGGCAAGCAATCCGACTCGGAGAAGCTGGCATCTGGGGGGGGGGGCCGGAACTCCGTTGTGTCATACCGACGTGCCAATCGGTCAGAGCGGCTGCAATGCAGAGCTAGGGAACCAAAGGCAAAGCTTGACAGCAAATAACAACATAATCATTATAACGTTTATTACAATAGCGTCAAGCTTACGGGTTCACTCGGGCAGGAGGACACATGGGCTGCTGTATCATTGTGGCGGGCATAATTGCACAGGGCATTCTGATCTGGAAAAGGGCTCGCGCTAATTTTTGGCTCAATCTGGCTGCGCTTTCATGCGCGAGTCTATCTGTTGGCCTGCTTGTCTGGCATTGGCATCACATCAAACACATATTCCTCAACCCGTTTTCCTTCACACTTTGACCGGCTAGTAGCTGAGTCAGGGGAGCGTGACTGCCGCTATGAAATAAATGAACCCAACAGAAATTGCATGAGACACTAACAATGCCCCCCAGAAAAGCATGGAAAATATACTCAGCGTTGCTGTTCAGCACTTTCGTAACGCTTGAGGCAGCCGCCTTCCAATTACCTGCAATCCCGACGATCGCAGCACACTTCAAGATGCCGGTCAGCCTGGCCGCGTTGATCGTCCTGTTATACTACCTCGGCGTTGTTGTATTGAGCCCGATCATGGGTAGGCTGGCGGATCAGGTTGGCCGAAAGCGCATGATCCTGTCTGGCCTGACAGTCTTCGCCATTGCCGAATTTGTTGCTGCGCTCAGCCCAAGTCTCAGTATTTTTTTGGTCGCCCGGCTTTTCCAGGGAGCAGGGGTTGCCTGCATTCTTCCGGTCACACTGGCGTATGTCGGCTACCTTTTCCCGCCGGAAAAGCGAGGTATGGCGCTCGGCGTGTTCGGCACCATGACATCCGTAGGAGTCACTACCGGCTCTCTGATTGCCGGCCTGCTGGTTGACAAGTTTGGCTGGGAAATCATCTACTGGATCAGCGGCGGACTGGCCGTAGTGGGCCTGCTGCTGACCACACTGTTCGTCGAGGAAACACCGCTGGGTGAGAAGCCAAAGGGATTCGACCTGCCCGGCGCTTTGCTGTTGCTCACTGGCGTGGCTAGCATGCTATCGATTCCTCCGTTAATGGCAAATGTCAGCATCACGTCGCCTTATGTTACTACAGCGCTGGTCCTGACTATCGTCTCTTTCTCACTGCTTGCATGGCAAGAGAATCGTGCTCCTACGCCAATTCTCGATGTTTCCCTTCTGCGCATTAAACAATTTCGGTTGGCATTAGCGGTTCAATTCTTGACGTTAGTACCACTGATAATAATGATATACTGCATGGCCTTTTTTGTTCAGGGGCGTCCAGGAGGCTCTGCGACTAATGTTGGCCTGATGACAATGACAATGTATGGTGCGGGCATTTTCGGGGCGCCTCTCATTGGCAAACTTTCTGATATTTTCCATGCTCGTAATGTCATCATTGCCAATAGCTTAATATTGCTAATTGGCTTGCTCATGTTTGCGTCGGTCACCGCTGACACCCCTCTCTGGTTCATTCTCGTTATGGTGGGTATTGTTGGTTTCTGTAATAGTGGACAGGCCGCTCCCGTAATGAAGATGATGCTGGGTGCTGTACCAAAACATAAACTGGGTACCGGGACCGGACTCTATTCCATGACCCGCGATTTAGCGACCCCCACTGGCTCAGCTATTGGACTGTCACTGTATGGAGTGCAACTCCATAGAGGGAGCGGCGAATCCCTTGAGAGGCAACTCGAAGGTCACCCCGGAGCTGAATTTCTACCACAATTAATCGACTCCATCGGTAGAAAGGGAGTCGAGATTCAAGCGACGCTAGTAGACCAACTCAAAAACCTCGATCTAAGCGCCAACGCCCTACTTCAACAAGCTGCTCAGGAGGGTGCCTCGCTGGCTATCAATAGTGTTGCAATGATATCTCTCGGCAGCTGCCTAGTCCTTCTGATACTTACCTGGCTTTTACCAAGAAAAGCCCATGGTGCAGCAACACAAAATGTGGTTTGAAAAGCCATTAACGCCCAAGAGCTTTAGCCAACTTATATCGATGGCCAAACCCCGGCCACTCAACTCGCAGCCCAGGTTTCATAAGTATCCTGGGCTGCGATCTCCCAAAAGCCCAACCTTACTCTAGCGTTACTAAACGGGCCACATTGATTCCAACACAAAACGCAAGCTTTCACCTTCCAACAACCCGATCTTGAGCCAAGCACTGCTGACACCGGGCGTGCAGGAGCTGTCGGGCTATGTCTGGCGCATACTGGACCTGCACCCTGAGAGATTCAGGCTGCGTTTCTTGGAGAGAAGAGCTAAAGGGTCGCATTAGGCTTGTCGTACCAGACGACTATGCGGCGAAATACCTGGCGCCCGTCCTGAAGAGATTCGCGCCACAACACCGCTCGGTAGAAATTGAGCTGGACTGTGAAAAATCCACCTCGCTCATCCACCGCGTTGAGTGCGGTGAACTGGATCTCGCGCTGGTTTCTCAGTATCCCCCCGACATGGCACTCTATTATCTTATGAACCTATAGTGTGGGTAGGATCGGCGCAGCTTCAGGTCTGGCACAAAATCCACTGCCCATTGCGGTCTATGAAAGTACCAGCCCTGCCAAAATGAGCCCCATCAACTCACTGGACTTGCAAGGGCGCCGCGATAAAGTGGCTTACAACAGCTCCAGCCTGGCGGGCCAGGGTGCGGCTGTGGAGAGTGGTCTTGCGGTTGCGTTACTGACTCAATGAAGTGCACTTGCCCACCTGGAAGTCCTTGACAGAGACCATGATCTGGGCCTGCTTGAGCCAATTGAGGTGTCGGTATTCCGTAGTGAGGCGTCTCAGAATTCCGAGGCGGTAAACCGACCTCACGCGCCATCAGTTATAACACAGTGTAAAAAGCCCCCAGGACTCCAAGGGCTTGTCAGGATGTGATGACCGGATGATTACGAAGAACAGTAAAGCCAGAGCTTATAAACGCTGTGGAGAGCGCCGCACACCGTGCTGCGCTCTCCACTCAAGTTAAGCAATAATTATAACCGCTCAATAATCGTGACATTGGCCATGCCACCACCTTCACACATAGTCTGCAGCCCGAAGCGTCCCTGTTGCTGTTGCAGCACATTGATCAGCGTGGTCATCAACTTGGTGCCGCTACCACCCAAGGGGTGACCTAAAGCGATAGCCCCACCGTTAATGTTCATTTTTGCTGGATCAGCTCCGGTGGCCTTCAGCCAAGCCAAGGGGACCGGAGCAAACGCTTCGTTCACCTCAAAAGCATCAATATCGTCAATGGACATACCAACCTTCTTCAGCGCCTGCAGGGTCGCCGGGATCGGAGCTTCCAGCATAATCACGGGATCGTGGCCAATAACACTCATATGATGCACACGAGCGAGAGGTTCGACGCCCAACGCTTTCAAACCTCTTTCATTGACTACCATTACACCAGTGGCACCATCACAGATTTGGCTAGCCGTCGCAGCTGATACTCTGCCGCCTTCCTGAATTGGGGCAACATCAGAAATACTTTCCAAGGAAGAGTCGAAACGGATTCCCTCATCAACCACGTGCAACTCACCAAGATCGCCATGCTCGAGGGAGCGCGCCTGTACAGGAAGGATCTCATTTTTGAAGCGGCCTGCTTTAGTGGCCTCAATTGCCCTCTGGTGACTCAACAGGGCGAACTGATCCAATTCATCCTTGCTCAGACCGTACTTGTCGACAATCATCTCTGAGCCAATGAATTGGCTGAATTCCGGCACACTGGAGTAACGGTCGCGGATGACCTGACTCATGTAGTGGCCCATGTCAGCTTTCAATGCCAGCGTGGTAGGCGAGAACATTGGTACCCGACTCATACTTTCCACACCACCTGCGATCACTATATCCTGGCTACCGGACATAACTGCTTGGGCGGCAAAGTGTAACGCCTGCTGTGAGCTCCCACACTGGCGGTCAATGCTGGTACCCGGTACTGATTCAGGCAGCCTGGACGTCAGAACTGCGTTCCGAGCAATATTCGTGGACTGCTCCCCGACCTGGCTAACGCAACCCATTAGAACGTCCTCAACGAGGGCGGGGTCGGCGTCGGTCCGGTCGAGCAACGCATTGATGATCTGGCCAGCCAGGTCAGCTGGGTGCCAGCCGGAGAGCCGGCCTTTGCGGCGCCCGCCGGCGGTTCGCACTGCGGATACGATATAGGCTTCTGCCATTTTCATTGACTCCTCAAAAGATATGGAGCCGTCTCTCTTTTCTCCTGCCAGGAATCCGGAGAGAGGCTACCCAAAAAATGCCGAGACTTAGCGCGGCGTCATACGAATGGCACCATCAAGGCGCACACTTTCACCATTGAAATAGCTATTGGTAACCATGACTTCCGCCAGTGAAGCAAACTCTTCCGGTTTGCCAAGGCGCTTAGGGAACGGAACCGAAGCCGAAAGACTTTCCAAAACGTGGTCCGGTGCGCCAGACATCAATGGTGTTTCAAATATGCCCGGCATGATGGTATTGACTCGAACACCCTCTCCCATCAGGTCTCTGGCGACGGTCAGAGTCATACCCACCACGCCCGCTTTGGACGCTGAGTAGGCCGCCTGCCCCACCTGGCCGTCTTGAGCGGCCACCGAGGAGGTGTTAATCATTACACCACGTTCTCCATCCTCGAGAGGGTCCAGGGTAAGCATGCCGGCAGCTGACTTCGCAATACAGCGAAATGTTCCCACTAGATTGATCTGTATAATTTTGTCGAATTCTTCGGAAGGGTACTCCCGAATTTCACCAGTCTTTTTATCTCGACTGGCGGTCTTGATTGCATTCCCAGTACCGGCGCAATTCACCAGAATCCGTTCCTGGCCGATCACGGCTCTTGCTTTTGCAAAGGCAGCATCCAAGTCACTGTCTGACGTGACATCTGCACGGCAAAATATGCCTCCCAGCTGCTTCGCCAAGTCCTCACCACGCTGCTCGTTCAGATCAAAAATCGCTACTTTGACGCCACTGGCCGCCAGGCGACGAGCTGTCGCCTCACCCAGGCCAGAGGCCCCTCCGGTAATTACTGCGCTCACTGAAGCATCGAGTTTCATTCCGCTTTTCCTTAGTACGTTTATCGAATAGCTATTAGGTTATTCGGCAATTGAGTTAAAGAAACACCTTTGGCCGTATAGCGTTAGGGTACGCAAACTCAACTAACATATCAATCATACATAGGATATTCTTGCAGGAAGGCCTTCTCTCAGATAGACCTACTGCTAAAAGTTTGTATTATTTACATCGCAGATCGACAACCAAAAAAATCATCTATATATTAACAGCCACACATTGAAGGTGAGCAACTATGACGCAATCAGCCTCGGCACTTACTCCAGTTATCGTTGGAATCGGAGAAATTATTGAGCGCCCGGAACCCGGTAAAGTTGGTACAGAGCCGCTGGAGCTAATGAGAGAAGCCATCTTGCGAGCCAATATGGACAGTGGTGCCAATCTGCTGGGGCAACTAGACTCGCTGGATGTCATCTGCCAACTTGGTTGGAGCTACCGCAACCTTCCTCATCAGCTAGCAGAAGCTCTCGGTTTGAAGGCAGTCAAAGCCAACGAAAGCCCGGTTGGAGGTAATATGCCGACCAAGCTAATGGTAGACGTTGGTAACAAAATTGCCTCCGGCGAGCTAAAGTGTGCCGTTATCTGCGGTGGCGAGTCTGCGCAGTCCCTCGCCACTGCCAAACAAACCGAACAAACACCGGCTTGGACACCAGCCGAAAAACCAGAGAACCCTCGCGAAAATGTTGTCAAATTGCTAGAACCTCTAGCGTTAGAGTACGGTCTACGAATGCCCATCGATGTCTACCCGCTTTATGACAACGCTTGCCGTGCTGCTTGGAATCAGAGCCATAGTGTCTATCAACAAGAGTCCGGCATTATTGGAGCAGAGATGTCGAAGGTGGCTGCACAAAATCCTTATGCCTGGAAGCCCCAAGCAGTGTCACCCGAAAAAATTACGACGCCCGGACCAGGCAATAGGCTTACCATGCATCCCTACACCAAGCTGATGGTAGCCAACCCCATAGTCAACCAAGCCGCGGCATTTATCATCACCTCACTGGAATTAGCGCGTGCCGCCGGGGTTCCAGACCAGAAAATGGTCTACATAGGGAGTGGGGCCTGCGGCATGGAACCTCGAGATTTTATGGCGCGGAGCAGATATGATTACGCCCCAGCCATGGAAGCTGTCCTGAAGGAAGTGTTGGCACTCAATGAGCTGAATCCCGAAGAGTTGGATCTTGTCGAGCTTTATAGCTGTTTCCCCATAGTCCCAAAGCTAGCCCGTCGCAGTTTGAGACTGCCTGACGACTTGCCGCTAAGCGTTACAGGTGGACTGGCATTTTTTGGCGGCCCGGCAAACAATTATATGACTCACGCCATCTGTTCCATGACACGAGCCTTGAGAAACGGCCAGGGCCGTAATGGATTACTCTATGGCAATGGTGAATTTCTTACTAAACATCACGCAGCCGTGATTTCTGCTGTACCGATCAAAAGATTGGTGGAAAACCGCGATCTCCAGAAGGAAATCAACGCGAACTACCCCGGAGTCCCCCAATTACTCGCTCAGTATGAAGGCCCGTCAATACTTGAGACATTTACCCTGAAATATGATCGCGATGGCCAGCCAGCCTATGCCGTGGTAGTTGCTCGCACGCCAGACAACCACCGTCATCTGGCACGTGTTGAAACTGACGATCCCAGCACTCTTGCTTTCTTGATTGACCCAGAACAAGAACCGGTGGGACAGAATGGCACCGCCTATCAAGACCGAAATTCATTGATTCGTTGGAGGTATTCCTGACATGTCTGATTCTAAAGATGCCGTTCTTATTGAAAAGTTAGGCGAACATATCGCTCTAGTGACTCTCAATCGACCAGATAAGCAGAACGCCATTAATGGCGAAATTGCCCGCGGCCTCGAAGCAGCCACTGAAGCGATTGAAGCCGACGATAACCTCCGAGTTGCCGTGTTGGCGGCAGCGGGAAATAAAGCTTTCTGCGCGGGTGCGGACCTTGCCGCTATCGCAGCTGGTGCACGGGATCTTAGCACCCGTAACGGCGGATTTGCCGGCTTTGTCAGAGCCCATCGTACCAAACCGTGGATCGCTGCCATCCATGGCACAGCAGTCGGCGGCGGCTGCGAGCTAGCTCTAGCGTGCGATATGGCCGTAATGGCGGATTCCGCCAAGATTGGGCTACCGGAAGTTAAGCGTGGCGTTCTCGCTGCTGCGGGTGGCGCCTTTCGGATAGGACAGATTCTTCCTCGCCCCATTGCCATTGAGATGTTATTAACTGGTGAGCCCATTGGTGCCGACCGGGCATTGCACTTTGGCTTGGTCAACCGGGTGGTGCCCGCACAAGAAGTAGTCACGGAAGCCCTCGCCCTTGCAGAATCCATTGCGGCCAACGCTCCGCTGTCGGTACGTGAGTCCCTGACCCTGGTTAAATTGGTTCAAGACTGTACCGAAGCAGAGTTGTGGGAACGTAACACTCTCTCCACCAAAAGAGTGGTTGGCTCGGAAGATGCCAAGGAGGGGCCTCGCGCCTTCCTTGAGAAACGCCAACCACAATGGAAAGGCCGTTAAGTCAGAAGTCGATTCAACATAGACAGAATGGAAGGAGATTAACACGTGAACTACAACACAATCCTTTATGAAGTCGGCACCGACAAGGTGGCGACGATCACTCTCAATCGTCCAGAAGCGCTTAACTCGTTTACTCTGGAAATGCGGCGTGAATTTGACGATGTTTGGCAGCGAATCCGAGAAGATGACAACGTTCATGCAGTGGTCTTGCAGGCGTCTGAAGGGCGGGCCTTTTCCACAGGTGCTGACGTAAAATCCACTGAAAATGTCCTAGGCAGCGAAAACCTCTGGAATGGCACTGACCCTGGAGAGAGCCTGGGCCCTCGGGCAAATCAGGTCTGGAAGCCAGTGATCGCAGCCGTTCATGGCCTCTGCTGCGCGGGCGCCTTCTACTGGCTCAACGAATGCGACCTGATTATATGCTCCGATGACGCTCAGTTTTTTGACCCGCACGTTTCCTACGGTATGGTCTGCGCGGTCGAACCGATTGGCATGAGCTACCGGTTGCCGCTTCAGGAAGTCCTCCGAATCGCTTTGCTTGGCAACGATGAGCGAGTTTCCGCCGAGACAGCACTGCGTATTGGCCTAGTCAGTGAGGTGTTAGTGAGCAGGGCCGAGCTTCTGAAACGAGCGCGTGAACTCGCCGCGAAGATCGCGAACAAGCCACCGGCTGCCGTTCAGGGAACCGTTCGGGCAATCTGGGAATCTCTGGATGTTCCCCGCTCGGTGGCATTGATTCAATCTCTCAAATATCCACTACTTGGGAACCCTGTCGCTCAGCAAGAACTGGATGTTGACGCCCTCCGCAAGCAGTCTAAGGAATTCGAGGTTCGCTGACGATTACACCCGCTTTGGCCGGGCAGGCATCGCAACCAATATCAAGCGGGGATAGGAAGAATAGCATGAATTCATACACAGGCAGTCGCTCGGAGTTCATCAACGTCCGCGGACTGAACTATCATGTCAGGCGCTGGGGAAACCCCGAAGCTCCAACCGTGGTGCTACTTCACGGCTGGATGGATATCTCTGCTACTTTTCAGTTTTTGGTTGATGCCTTTCAACACGACTGGAACCTGATTGCTCCAGACTGGGCAGGCTACGGCCTAAGTGAACATTGCAGGCATGGCTATTCATTCATGCAGTATTGTGCAGACCTAGACGCCCTGCTTGATCACTACTCCCCTAAGGCACCTGTTTACTTGATCGCCCATAGCATGGGGGGCAACATCAGTGGACTATACGCAGGAGCTCGACCAGAACGCATTGCTAAATGGGTAAACATGGAGGGTTACGCTCCGATCCCTGGCTGGGCCGGGGATTTAGGACCTTTCTTCGCCCGCTGGCTTGATGTCCAGCGAGCTCCACCCAGCCAACTTGTCTATGCCAACAAGGCTGAGTTTGCAGCCCGGCTGAAGCGCTCTAATCGTCGACTTACTGACGTTCAGGCCAGTTTTCTGGCCGACGAATTCTGTCGCGAACTTCCGGACGGCCAAGCAGAAGCTCGGGTTGACCCAAGGGCACGCACCTCGGTGGCGATCCCTCCCCACAAAGAGCAGATTAAGGCTTTCTGGAGCAACATCACTGCCGACTCGCTTTGCATTACTGGCACGCGCTCATTCATCCCGCCACTCTTTGAAGGGTTAGAGCACGAGCTTTCTGAACGAATTGGCAGTCTGCGTTATGGCCGCGAGGTTCAACTGAAGGGAGCAAGCCATAACATGCACCATGACATGCCGGTGGAACTCGCCGGACTGATCGAGCCTTTTCTGCTTGCGCCGCCCAGCGCGCGAACTTGAAACCAAGACAGTGCCGACACCCGTTTACTTCTGGCCGAATCAGATGGAGCCCTCATAGTGGAACAAATTCCTCCTACCTATCGCAAGCTCATAGCCACCGTCCACGGCAAGAACTATCGGAATATCTCTCGCATTGTGGAGGTCCCTCTTGAGCTTCCTGGCGCCGGAGAACTGTTAGTACGCAATCACTACGCGGGCATCAATGCCTCCGACATCAATCTGACATCCGGCGCTTATGGCAATCTTCCCTCGCTGCCAATGGATCTCGGTGTAGAAGCGGTAGGCGAGGTGGTGGCAATAGGTGAGGGCGTCGAAGGCTGGCAACCTGGTGATGCCATTGCCTACTTAAGCCCCGGCGCATATGGCGAATATAATCGCATTAACGCACGTGTTGGTTACCATCTACCGCGACCTTCAAAAGAGGCTTTGCCACTGGTGGCAAGCGCCATGACCGCCGCCGTAGGTCTGAACCATGTAGGCGATATGGGGGACACTGATTTGGTCTTGGTGACCGGCGCTGCAGGCGGTACTGGCCAATTCGCAGTGCAACTTGCCAAACTCGCAGGAAACCACGTAATCGCTCTTTGTGGCGGCGAAGACAAGGCCGCTATGCTTCGTAGCCTCGGCGCTGACAGGGTGATCAACTACCACCACGAGTCTCTGGACCAGATTTTAAGTCAAGAGTACCCCAAAGGGGTTGATCTCATTTACGAATGCATTGGTGGTGAAGTCTTCGACATATGCCTGGAACACATAGGCTTCAGAGGACGCCTGCTGATCGTCGGTTACATCTCTGAATACCTTGGCGAGCCCGATTCGGTATTGGCTCCAAGGGTTTACACCAAACTCTTGTGGAAATCTGCATCAATCCGCGGATTTATAGCATCGGCCTATCCCCGAGCCACAAGAGATGAGACGGAACGCTTGATCAAGCTTTGGCAGAACCAACAACTGATATCCAAAGTCGACACAACGCCTTTCGAGGGCGTAGAGGCCATACCGGATGCTCTGGATCATCTATATGGTGGGAGGAGCCTAGGCAAAGTGATCGTTAACTTCCCTGTCATTGCAAATTAGGTCATCGTCTCCCCAGGTCCCTTCGCGTCAGTCGAGCACTAAGTCGGCTTGATGACATGCTTCCAGTCACTGATGTGCTCAACAGCAAGAGTGAGCTTATAGAGCTGATGTTGAGCCTCATCAATCTCCAAAAGGACTTCACGCAACTGCCCTATAGTTACTGCCCTATCTTGTCGTTGAAGTACACCATCGACAATATCGGTTATCTCAACTTCGACGATACCAGTGCCAGGATTAGGAGCCATTTTGCCGTGCAGATACATATCCTTATTGCTCTCGGCATCACGCAGCGCGGAGATTACATCTGGATAGGGAGCCAGATTGCGATGCGACGAGAGCAACTGGGCACAGAGTTTTTCAAGTAATTTAAGATTACTATCAAAATCGGCATGGCTCACGATCGTCAGAACCCTTGGATCCGAAAGATCCTCATAGCCGGCGAGCTTCCCAATACAGCTATAGAGAAAATCTTCTAACCCTGCCCATACCAAGGCAATTCGCCCTATCTCCACCAAGTACTCATCTGGTACTGGCCACCCCGACAGATCCAACTGCCCAACCTTGCTTTTGATCACTGCTATTCCCTCCTAATTTATTGGTAAAGGGCATCTTGCTCATGCTCGTGCGCATTAACCCAGCTCATCAGAAGCTCCCCTCTAAAACTCGCAAGCGAAACAGCATCACCCTCTTGGCCCAAGAGAATAGCATTCATGATACCGACCCGGTTTTCTTCCCACTGCGCTCGGCGCTCTGGATACCGTAAAAAGAAGCCCATACTCTTCTGCCGGATGCCAAACTGATAAAGAATCGCAATAAAAAGGTTAGCTACCGGATTACTGCACATTCGACCCAAGAGACTCATGAATTGCTCTTCCACTTGAAAAAAAGCCTGCGGGGAACTAATGAGCTTCGACTGCTCGACCAAATCCGACATTTCTTTTTTTAAGGTCTCATCGCTGCACTTAACTGCCTGACGCACAAGCTCTTCGGTTAGTGGACGAGAGGATTGGAATATGTCCGCCATAGTGGCAGCCTTAAAGTGCAGGTATAGTGCAGCTGAGTTAGCAACCGTATGGATACTGGGTCGACGTGAGTAAAACCCACCACCAACACCGCGCTTGATGACAAGCAACTGCTCGTGCTCCAGGAGTCTCGCCGCCTGCCGAAAAGTAGGACGGCTGATCCCAAGCCTCTCAAGCAACTCTGACTCCGACCCCAAATACTCACCTTCGTGACCAGCAAGAATATGATCACGCAATACTGACGCGGCTTTTCGGGCAGCGGAGTCTGCTTCAGAGAACTGAGTTGCCATACACTAACCTTATAAACCAGGGCACCTGAATAGGGCCCTGGCGATTTATTACGCAGCCTCGGGATTACGCTGGAGCCGGAAAAGCTCGGCAGCAGTCTCACCAAGGATTGCGGCTTTTTCTTCCTCGCTAATGTCAACACCATCGAACAGCTTGTCGATCACTTCGCGGGAGTGCGGAAATGTCCCCTCTTTATGAGGATAGTCGGAGGCCCAAATCATAGTTGCCAACCCCATTGCTTCTCTATTTGCGACACAGTTACGGTCATTCTGAAAAGAACAGACAACTTGATCTTTGACAATCTGGCTGGGCTTACGGGAGAGCTTCGGCTGAACAAAAGGTGAGTGGCCATAATAGACTTCATCCATTCTTTCGCCGAGCCCCACCAACCAAGACGCGCCGCATTCAGCAAACACCACCTTCGCTGCGGGATTACGGTCTAATACTCCGCCCCCAACCAAGTGAATAATGGCGTCAATGGCATCGTCCATCTGGCGTGCATAGTTGGCGATAGCACCTCCCGGCCCGCGAGTGGCCCGCAGATTCACATTTCCGGTACCCGTATGCATGCAAAGGGGAATCTTTGCCTTAGCCGCATACGCGAATATCGGATCCCAATCCGGCATGTTGTATTTCGGAATCCCATCACACGGCACCACTGGCAACATAGCCGCCGTATATCCCATCTCGTCGACGCGCTTTAGCTCCTCAAGAGCGTTGTCCAAGTTGCGTACAGGAATAATGGCCGCCGGCACAAACTGATGATGATGCCCCTTGAAATGATCAAGAATCCAATCGTTGTAGGCGCGAGCGGAAATCAATTCTGCTTCAGCATCTTCAATCAAATAGTTGACAAGCCCCATAGAGGGATAGATCAACTCAGCATCGATTCCATCTTTCTCCATGTCGATCAAACGTAGGTCAATTTTGTGAGAACCATAGCGTTCATCGGTGACTTGACCCCAGTTCAGAGGAATGCGAATACAAATTTTTTCACCGATCTTTGTGTCCAGCCAGTCTCCATTCTTCTCGACATGGATTGCATATTCTTTGAGCCGCTCAGGCATGGCACTGGTAAAGAGATCGTAGGGTTCACGGATGTGTGCATCAGCACTAAACACGAAGGGCTTCATTTGAAAACCTCTGATTGCGTCGCATTGATCTTTAGCGGCCGCACTAGTTCAAAAATGCGACCCTGAGTGATACTCAAAAGAGTTTACTCTTTTGAGTATCAAATAATCATAACAATGATTCTCATAATTGCAATTGACGCAGGTCAACCGAACAAAATTAAGCTCAGCTCTGACTTTGACTGTAAATAAAAGCAAAAGGGCGCTCAAAATAAAGCGCCCTGCTGATGGTCAGAGTGGTATGTGAGAGGCTTTCAAGAAAGGGGCCTAACGAGAAAGCAATAAATGAAAAACATCCTCAACTGGCACCTCTTGTAACTGTGAGTGCGGAGCAAGCGCATTCTCCCGCGCGAAAAAAGCATCCCGCGCCTGGTCTTTTTTAACGATCAATGAGCAAACGGTCAGATTGACTACGAGAAATCCACCTATAAGCAGCTTAGCACTGCCTTTGCCTACACCATTTGCCCGTGCCGCCAGCTTGGTGTACTTCGAGGGAGAAACGATTTTCATGATTTGTCTCCTTCCTGGCCTCACACATGCGTTATTATAAATGTGTATTGGCTCAGGTATTGTTGTTATCATCTACATGATTGTACAAAAATTAGAAGCTGTCAATGGAATTTGAGCCATTAATTCTGAGGAGACCTGAACTACAAATGGTCCGGACCAATTGCCACAATCTCGCTTGGAGCCCAATGCTATGAAGCCCCACCACCCCTTTAATAGTTATGGAGAAGGTCGTCTAAGGCGCCTCATCTATTTGCACTGCGATTCTCAGCAATTCGCCGTGGGATGGATGGAAGACGACTTTCACCATTTCGGTGTTATGGTGAAACATGATGGCAAGAAAGTTATTGACATACACATGGAGGCGGCACGCTACCCATGGGAAACCTGCCCTGGCGCCGCTCAGCCTCTCAAGGCGCTAATCGGTCAACCACTAATTCCTCGCGCATCAGACATTGGCAAGCTGCTTGAAATGCGTCAACAATGCACACATGTCTTCGATTTAACAGGCCTTGTTCTCGCCCAAGCTTTCAAGAGGCGTCCAAGGCGCCGGTATGAAGCTATCATTCCGGACCGAGAGATCGTTGAACAGAAAGAATTGCTCTCACCCATCTTTGGCCCGGGTACTGCTTCTCTCAAGCTGAACAATAGAGATGTACTTGAATGGGGTCTTGAGGGGGACTGCATCATCAGCCCTGCATGTCACGCAGGTCAGACCCTGAACAAAGGGTTCCGTGGCTGGAGCGAAACCCTGGACGAAGATACGGCTGAATATGCCACTATTCTGCGCCGATCTATTCTTGTGGCGGGGGGAAGGAGCATAAACCACGACAACCTTCCCAATGCAGCCTACAATTCTGCAATAGCCTTGTGTCACTCTTTCCAACCTGAGCGCAGCCACATGGCATGGCGGGTCATTGGCAGCACACGAGACCACAGCACGAGCAGTCGCGGCATGCTCGCGCGAGTCAGACAGCAACCTTAAGCCTCGCCCGAAGACACTAAGCGGTCTTGGGCGCAGCTAGCTTCAGGAGGCGTCGTTCTCTGGCCTTGGCCATAGTGTTGGCATGCTCGCCGGCTCACCTCCGCCACGAATCAAACGCTTCAGTAACTGTTTAAGCATCTGGCTTTCGCCGTAATCAAGAGCATTATCAGCATGAGATTCCGCTGCTTTGGCTACAGCAAAGAAGCGTAGAACCAATTGCTTGCCCTTCTCGGTAAGCCTGAGACGCGCACGACCGGATTCGTCAACCTGACTAGCGACCAAGTCCCGCTCGATCAAGCCATTGACCAGACCGGGCGAAGCCTCCCCACCGGAGTACTCAATCAGCTGCTCCAGTTCTTCGAGACTACGGTCATCGTCAATACCGAGAATTGTCAACAAATAATACTCGTTCTCAGTGAGGTCCTGACTACGATACTCCCGCCTGATATCAAGAAAGAGCTTGTGATGGGCCACGGCCAACAAATAACCTAGGAAATCCTTGCGAAAACTGCTCTCCACATCATCCTTTAGTAGTGCCTCAGCAACCACATCGTCAGGTTTCGATTTCTCTTTTTTGACCAACATTCCGTATCCTCCGCTATGAAATACGAGCGGCGCACGGTCGAAATGGTTAAACTTTGTGACATTGCCGACAAAAATTATGTGGTCCCCACCATCGTACCGGAAGGCAGTTTCGCACTCGAAGCGAGCTGAACAGTCTTCCAGCAGTGCAACGCCACCGACTCCCCGTCCTGGCTCAAGCCCAGCAAACTTATCAACGCCACGGCTAGCAAATCGATCAGACAAATGTTGCTGATCCGCAGACAGAACGTGGACAGCAAAATGATCATTTTCCATAAAGGCCGGCAGACTGCGTGACGACTTATCAAGACTCCACAACACCATTGGCGGATTCATTGAAACTGAATTAAAGCTATTTGCGGTCAGACCTACGTCACGCCCTTCTTCATCACACGTTGTAACGATGGTGACACCAGTGGTAAAGGCCCCCAGCGCCGAACGGAACTGCCTGGAATCGATTTCAATCGGCTGACTCATTGCCCAAGATCTCCTGAACTCTGCTGCATGCTCACTGATAGAGAGCAGCGTTTTTATATTCAAGCCCTCGGCTCGCAACGTTCCTGCAAGCCATTCGAGCCGCATTGACTATTTCAGCATAACCGATCGAAATAATTGTGTTAACTCTATATATGATTTTTTTGCGAAAAACTCTATTGACGCTGGTAAGCAGACGGGGAGACTCCCGTCCAACGCTTGAAAGCGCGGCTAAAAGAACGCGACTCCGAAAAACCCAACAGAACAGCAACATCTGAAACGCTACGCCTCTGCGTGTAAAGGTAATCAATAGCAACGTTGCGAAACAGTTCATCAACCAATCTACGATAGCTAGTGCCCTCCTCATCCAATCGACGCCTCAGTGTCTGGGGTGTTGTATTGAGTGCTACTGCGACGCCTGCAAGTCGCGGAACTGGTTCCGCACAGCGCAGGTGGTGCAACATCAACGCCTTCACCTTTGTGCTGAAGCTTCCGCTATCATCCGGCCAGGGCATAATACCGAGGCGCGCCATCCCGACGTGCCTCTGCCACTCGCTACGGGTTCGCACCAACGGCAGAGAAAGATAGCGAAGCCCTATGCTCAACCTGTTGGATTCACATCCTCCTCGCCAATCAGAACGCAGGAACGCCAACAGACGTGATCTGTCATGATCACCTAAGGAAACCTCCACACTTTTGATGGGAATCATAGTGCCAACCATCCAACTGCAAAGACGGTGAAGCGTCAGCAACCAAAACTCGATCAGAAAACCTTCAGAATCGCGAAAACCATCATGCCCTTCCAGGGCAAGCCATAAATTGCTCCCATCATGTTCTACTACCAAAGTTAGATCATCACTGATTAGCTCAAAAAATCGACTTATTCGATCCAGAGCTTCCTCCAAGGAATCACACTCAAGTGCTATCTCAACAAGCATGGATAACGACCCCAATTTCATGGGACGTCTCGATAGACCAAACTGTTCATCATTAAGCTCGGTCTTTAGAACCTGCATGACTTGAATCAGCTCTCGCCCTCTAATTGGCCCTCCCTCCTCTACTTCCTGAGGATCGAGACCAGCCAACCGAAGTAACGATCCGACTTCAAGCCCTTTTCGATCAACCCCTTTCAGGAGCCTTAACAAAGGAGCCCGATAGTCAAAATCGAACGCCCCTGAATCCTTCGCATCGCTGTTATAAGTCGTGTCCAGCCAATTGAGCATTTCGGTGATGCACTTTGTCGTTGAATGTCCTTCCCGCCCATCGACGAGTCCCTGCATAGTATAACCCTAAGGGGTAACAAGAGAGAAAAGAGAGATGAGAACAAAGGTCTGTGAAATGCTCGGCGTAGAACTGCCAATTTTCGCCTTTTCCCACTGCCGAGACGTAGTAGCCGAGGTCTCCAGGGCCGGGGGATTCGGTGTACTGGGAGCTATCGGGTTCACTCCCGAACGTCTTGAGGAAGAACTGGCCTGGATTGATGCCCACGTCGACGGCAAGCCCTATGGCGTGGATATCCTCATTCCCAACAAATACGAAAAAACCCGGGTCGGAGATTTTGACCTCAAAAAAATGATACCTGATCAGAACCAGCAGTTCCTTAAGCGCCTTTGTGAGGAAGGCAAGATCCCCGAGCTGCCTGAGGGGGAGGCCGAGGCCATCCTGGCTGAGGAACTCGCACGAACCCGCATGACTCCAGAGGATGCCGAAGCGCTCGTAGATGTCGCGTTGAGGCATCCCATCAAAATGATTGTCAATGCCCTGGGGACACCACCGAAGCACAAGGTCGACCAGTTACATAAGCACGGGCTGCTGGTTGGTTCGTTGGTCGGCAAACTCGACCATGCCAAGGCTCAGGTAGAGGCTGGGGTAGACATCCTGATCGCCCAGGGTAGCGAGGCAGGGGGGCATACCGGCACCGTGAGTTCAATGGTACTTTGGCCGCAAATCGTCGACGCCGTTGCGCCGGTACCGGTACTGGCAGCGGGCGGCATCGGTCGCGGACGCCAGATGGCGGCAGCTCTGGCACTGGGCGCCGATGGCATCTGGTGCGGTTCGGTCTGGCTCGGCACCGACAAGAGTGACCTGCAGCCTGAACTCAAGGACAGGATGTATCACGCCAAATCCGAAGATGCTATTCAGTCGCGCAGCCTGACCGGTAAACCCTGCCGTATGCTGCGCAGCAAGTTCAGCGATGCATGGCAACAAACGGATGCCCCACAACCTCTTCCGATGCCCTTGCAGACGTTTTCGACCCTGGAGACGAGACGAAGGATCGAGCGCGCCCACGCTGCAGACTACATGAGTTACCCAGTGGGCCAAATCGTTGGCGACATGCGCCACGAAACGTCTATCAGACAGGTCATTCACGAAATGCTCGAGGAGTTCATCGACTCTTTTGAGCGCCTCAACCATCTGCTCATGACAGATTAGGACACTTACCATGAATGTCGACTTCAATGATCAGCAACGCGCTTTCGCATCACGCGTGCGCGAATATATGACAAATGAGATGATGACCTCCGATTTCGTTGCCGAACTCCAGCAAGAGGAGTTTAGCCACGGCGGCGGGCCAATCTACTGGGAAAAAATGCGTAAACTGGGTACTGACGGCTGGATCCGTCATTCCTGGCCGGCGGACCTAGGGGGTGCCGGCGCCGATCCGGTGGAACAATACATTCTTGTCGACGAGGCCAAACGCGCCGGCTTTCCTTGGCCGGCCCTATCCGCCAACTCAATTGGCCCGGTATTAGCACGCTACGCCCAACCGGAAATCCGCGACCGCGTTGTTAACGAGATTCTCAATGGCGAAGCCTACCTCGCCATCGGCTACTCCGAACCAAGCGCCGGTAGCGATCTGGCCAACCTCAAGACACGCGCCGAACGCGATGGTGATGACTGGATCATCAATGGCCAAAAAATATGGACCAGTTGTGCAAACTTCTCTCAGTATATCTGGCTGGCAGCGAGAACCGACCCTGATCCGTCCAAGCGCCATAAAGGCATCACTATCTTTCTTGTTCCTACTGATGCTCCCGGCTTTTCTTGCACAGGCATACGCACCCTCGGCGTTCGGACCAATGCAACCTACTACCAAGACATTCGAATCCCAGATACCTACCGCGTTGGCGAGGTAAACGGTGGCTGGAAATTGGTCACCAACCAACTCAATGTCGAGAGGTTGTCGTTGGTTAGCTACGGCCATGTTTCCAAGTTATACGATGAAACACTTCACTTGCTCAGGGGTGACCCCGAGCTCAGGCCTCTGCTTGACGAGGCATGGGTAAAACGCAATTTGGCAATCGCGCACTCAAAATTGGAAGCCCTTAAGTTGCTGTGCATGAAAGCAGCCTGGAAAATGGAGCGAGGCGAAAGCGGTATGGTCGAAGCCTCCGCCACCAAGGTCTATGGCTCCGAACTATACATTGAGTTGGGAAGGCTGATGGCTGAAATACTCGGAAACGCCAGCCTGCTTTCTGAGGGGCCGGGCCTTCATCTCAGGGGTCTGGCTGAGAAATGGTATCGAAAAGGCACCGTCCATACGTTCGGCGGAGGTGCGAACGAAATACAACGCACAATTGTCGCCACCGCAGGCCTTGGCCTGCCCCGCTGATAGGAGAATAAAGATGGATTTCAGCTACGACGAAACACAAGAGCAAATCCGGGATCTTGCCAATAGGATCCTGGCGGATTACTGCACGCAGGACCAACTTCGAAAAATTGATGATAAAGGCTACTATGACAACACCCTTTGGCAACAACTTGCAGCGAGTGGCCTACTCGGGATAGCTTTGAATGAGGTTAATGGTGGAATGGGACTGGATATGGAGTCACTGTGCCTGCTCTTCGAAGCCGCCGGAAAGCACGCAGCTCCGATTCCTTTAATCCCAGTGCTCGCTGGTGCCGCGCTACCGCTACAAAGCCTTGATGATCCATCTCTTACTGACCATTTAAACAAAATCGCTGAGGGAAGTCAGATCATTACCCATGCACCTGCCGTGCTGAAAGGGAGCACATTGGACGCCCCCAAGCTGAAGGCCGACTACGCCGATGGTTCTTGGACCGTAAGTGGCAGAATCGATAACGTACCCGCCGCGAAGAACGCCAACTTTTGTTGGGCAATGGCTCAAGCCGGCGAAGATCTGATTGCACTACTGTTCAGCCTGGAGGCAGACGGCGTCACTGTTGAGAGTCAGGTTATCACCACCGGAGAGTACACCGCTCGAATTTCTCTGGATCGGGCTCCGGCCAGATTGCTAGCTCGCAACGAAAAGGCCCTCAGCTTACAGCGCATCGCCACATGCCTGACTCTAACTGCCCAGGCAGCCATGGCCACAGGCCTATGTGACGAAATGTTGAGCCTGGCAAGCTCTTACACCAGCGAGCGCCAGCAATTTGGGCAACCGATTGCGCGGTTTCAGGCGGTGTCCCATCGTTTGGTGGATGCCTGGATTGATTCCGCCTGCCTGCGCGCTGTTACCGAGCAGGCAGCCTGTCGGCTCTCCGCCGGGAAGGACACACTCGATATGGATATAGTGGAGCAAAGCGCCCAGGTGGCCAAAATCTGGACCGCCGACGCCCTGCATCGTATCAGCCATACAACACAGCATGTACACGGCGGCACGGGCGTGGATCGCGACTACCCACTGTTTCGCTATGCCCTCCGGGCACGACAGCTGGAGATAGAGCTGGGAGGGGCTTCTCGCCATCTGCAGGCACTGGGCGACGCCCTGGCCCACCGGAACCCGCAATAACTGAAAACGGACCGGATCATTAAAAAAACCCCACTCTTGCGGTGGGGTTTTTCGTCAGTGCCTTTATTCGCCGACTATGCGCTTACCCTGAGACGCTCCCTCCCGCGATAAACATCGAGCGGGCGTTGGACAGTTCCTGGAATCCGGCGAACGCATGGTAACGACCCATGCCACTGCCGTTAACGCCGCCAAATGGCAGATTGGTTTCCAAGTAGTGCATGATAACATGGTTGACCGTGACGCCACCGGAAGAAGTGCCTTCCAGAACCTTATCAACAAAGGCCTGATCCTTGCTGAAAATATACATCGCCAGCGGCTTGCCATTTTCGTCAACGTTGGTCAGAACCTCAGAGAGGTCTTCATAACCCAACACCGGAAGTACCGGCCCAAAGATCTCTTCTTCCATAATCTTGGCATCCAGGGGGACATCCACCAGTATGATCGGCTCTATAGTCAAGGTTTCACGATCAGACGCTCCACCTTTGACGATGGTCGCTCCGCGGGACACCGCCTCCTCGATGTAACCTATTACCCGATCGAAGTTTCGTTCATTAACGATGTGCGGCAAACGCTCCGGCTGGAACTCTCCGTCGACGTAGAACATCTTGTCGATAACCGCTCCGACGATACCGCAGAATTCCTGCACTTTCGCCTTCGGGACCCAGGCATGATCCACCGACAGGCACAGCTGGCCCGCGTTGTTGAAACGCGCACCAGCCGCCTTGCCGGCCGCATCCACCAGATCGTAGCCCTCATCGACAATCACCGGGCATTTGCCGCCCAACTCAAGGGTTACAGTGCTAAGATGTTTAGCTGCTGCCGCCATCACCAGCTTGCCCACGTTCGGGCTGCCTGTAAAGAAGACATGGTCGAACGGCAGTTGCTGAAGGCGCTCTGCCACTTCAACGCCACCCTCGAACACAGCAACATCCTGTTCGTCGAAGATCTCGTCAACGATTCCGGCAATTACCTGCGAGGTTGCCGGCTGCAGCTCGTTGGGTTTTATCATCGCGCTATTGCCCGCAGCAATAATCGGCACCAAAGGCGACATGACCAGAGCAAAGGGGAAGTTCCAAGCTCCCAGCAACAACACGACACCACGCGGTTCGTACTGGATATAGGTAGCGTTGCCCTCAAAGTGCGGCGACGTTTCAACGGGATGGGGCGCCATCCAGGCTTCCAGGTTCTTCTTTGCGATTTCGATCTCTTCAAGTACCGCCGGAATTTCCCCGGATTTTCCGCCATTGGGTGCCTTACGCAAGTCCTGATACATCGCCTGCTCAATATCCGGAATGCTCCGGATGATGACATCCTTGAGTTTTTCCAGGCGGGCTATGCGTTGCACTGCGCCTTCTGCCTTGCGCGCCACCCGGGTGGCGCGCTGAAGAGCAAACACGCGTTCGATTCGTTCATTAAGTTTTGCGTCGATGGTCATGGTCGAGTCTCCTTATCGTTATTCAGGCAAACGCATCACGGGTTTGATGGCCGAGCCGTCATGAACATCATGAATAGCATCGTTGATGTCGCCGAATTCGTAGAAACGGATCAATTTCTCCACCGGCAGCAAGCCCTGTTGCCAGTAGCTGATCAACTGTGGAATGAAAATGTCAGGCACACCGCCATCACCGGCCATAATGGTCCCCTTGATGCCAGCACCCTTGCCCTGGAGCATCATCGGGTTGAAGGCTACACTGGCTTCCGCGCCGGCCACACCGACGAGCACCGCTACACCGCCCTGCCCCAGAACATCGATGACCTGCTCCATTACCTTCGCAGCGCCGACCGCCTCAACCGAATAATCAGCACCGCCTCCGGTTATTTCTCGGACTCTCTCCTGAACGTCTTCCTCGCCGGCATTCACCAGGTGAGTCGCGCCCAGTTCTTTAGCCAACTCCAGGCGGGAAGCAACCTTGTCAACCATGATCAGGGTGGTGCAACCAGCAATTTTCGCCGCCATCAGTGCTGACAACCCCACACCGCCAGCACCGAATACGACCAGGCTGCTTCCCGGTCGCGGCTTCAATGTATTAAGGACAGCGCCAGCGCCAGTTTGGATACCACAACCGAACGGAGCCAGGACCTCCAGTGGAAGGTTTTGGTCGACTTTGACAACACTGCGCTCACCGGTTAGCAGGTGACTGGCGAACGATGATTGGCCCAGGAAACGAGCAAATACCGGCTTGCCTTCGTGTTTATGGGTACAGGTGCCATCAGGCTTATAGCCACCGGACATGTTTATTGCGCGAAAGTCGACACAATATGACGGGTTTCCGGTGAGGCATTTGGGGCACTTTCCGCAGGAGGCTGTGGTCATCACTACATGATCACCAGCAGCGACCTTGGTAACCCCGGCACCTACTTTCTCTACGACGCCGGCGCCTTCGTGACCAAAAATCGCCGGCCATGGCAGCTGTGGGTTTGCCAGAACAGTGAGGTCTGTATGGCACAGACCAGTGGCGACTACCCGGACGAGAATATCACCCGGACCTGGCTCTTCCAGGTCAACCTGCTTAAGGGTTAGTGGGCCATTCGCCTCGAAGGCCAGCGCTGCTTCAATTTTCATAATGATTCTCTCTTATTGGATTTGTGAGTGACCCGGCGTCGCCAACAAAAAGCAATAACGGCACCATACACTCATGCATGGGTTATCATGTCGTTAATGTGGCAAATATGTCTCACAAAGATATATCTTATAATGTATAAGATCAATCCACCGATGATAACCATGGACTTGCATGACGAAAATTACGCGTCGTAACAACAAGCGCCCTCCCACCGAAACCCGCAACTTGATGCTCGAAGCGATCAGCACACTTCTGGAAACCCGGGCGCCATGGGATATTCGAGCATCGGATGTGGCGGCAGCCTCAGGCACCGCCCAGCCAAACTTCTATTCCCATTTCCGCAATATCGAAGAGGCCATTATGGCTCGGGGCGAACAGGTCTGGGCGTCCTATCCTGGAGAAGACTTAGCCACACTATTAGATGAGGGACTGGATGCTGGCGAAGGAGCTCCGTTGTTTCGTGAATTCTTCTCTGAAGTGATCGATTTCTGGACAGCTCACGGGGGAGTTCTGCGCGCGATCAGCCGGCTACCAGGCGATGAGCATCCGACCGTGCTGGAAGTACGACACCGGGCACAGAGCCCTGTACTGGAGGTTTGCGAACGAGCAATAAGACGATCCCAGGCAGAGGGGGTTTTACCTGCAATGTTGCTACCGCGTCTGGCCGCCAATGGGGCATTGCGCTTTATTGACGAAGCTGCCAACCACTTCGGAGCAATTACCGAGATCGGCAAGTACGACCGCGATGCAGCCATAGCGACACTGGCAGACATGTTCCAGCGCCTGCTCAGGGGAGGTTAACCAAGCTAATTTTTGCTTACCTATATATATGATTAATATGATAATCGCTGTTAGGTTGCTGTGAATAGGTTCCCCCGACAGCGACGTCTTCCTTAGACATCTCGCCGAGTCCAAGAGCAAATAATCTAACTATGCAACTCGAAGTTCTTCACACGCCAGCTCGGAGCGAAGAAGGCGACCGAAACAACGGTCGCCCACCCCTTCTATTTGTCCATGGCATCTGTCACGGCGCCTGGTGCTGGCAGCACCACTATCTTCCCTGGTTCGCAGAACGTGGCTGGAACTGCTATGCCCTCAGCCTGCGCGGCCACGGCATGAGCGAAGGCCGCGACCAGCTCAATAATTTCGGCCTTGACGACTATGTCGCCGATGTGATGCAAGTCATCAACGAAAAGGCCATTCGGCCTGTTTTGGTGGGCCATTCCATGGGTGGCGGCATAGCGCAACTCGCCTTCACCCGGCACCGCGAACATTTCGCCGGTGCTGTATTGCTCGCGTCTATGCCCCCCAACTGGCTTACGCTGCGTGAAAAGCTGCGCCTGCTTGCCAACCCCCGCGGCGCCCTCGCCCTTGCTCGTTTATTCCGTCAAAAACCACTCACACCGGCTGACGTAAGGCTACTGCCCTTTTTCCAGCGACGCATTGATACCCGCGACGCTGAGCGTGTTGGCCCTCTGCTCCAGGCCGAATCCTCCCGCGCCAGACATGACATTGTCAGGCTCACCACACCCGCTGGCGACCCGGAGTTACCGCTCTTCGTGATTGGTTCGCGACAGGACCGCATTTTTGGCCCCTCAGCCGTCTCCCGTACCGCAAGTCACTACGATACGACCGCCGTGCTACTGAATGAGGGCTGCCACGATCTGATGCTGGATCCGGATTGGCAACGATCGGCCTTGGCGGTCAAGAACTGGTTGGACAAAACCTTCTCCGATACTTCCGTACCTGACTAAGCCAATTCCCCAGGTACCCCAATCATTAAATCAAGTGCCACTTCGTTGAGCCAGGTTCGCTCAACCCTATCGAGAAGAAGGCGGGTTCTATGTACGGTTCCGTCTACGGCGCTCCATAGCCGGCTCTGAAGCCGATGAGGCATATCCAACAGCGAGACCAGCCCCAAGCGGTCGAAGATCTTTTTGGGCAGGGCCGCCTTCTGGCGTTCCCTCCAGCTTGAGGCTTTGGGGCCACCTTTCAGCGCACCCGTCTTCAAGCAGCACTGGCTCAAGCCCATCACTTGGGCATCCGATATCTGACAGGCCAGCAGGCCCGTGAGCACGTCATGATTCTCGCGATCAAAGAACTCTGACAGGTCGAATTCGTATTTCCGCAATATCGAGGAGGCCATCATTGTCCGGGGAGAACAGGTCTCGGCGCCCTATCCTGGAAAAGACTTAGCCACACTACTAAATGAGGGGCTTAATTCCGGCGAAGGAGCTCCGTTGTTTCGTGAACTCTTCTCTGAAGTGATCGATTTCTGGACAGCTCACCGGGGGAGTTCTGCGCGCGATCAGCCGGCTACCAGGCGATGAGCATCCGGCCGTGCTGGAAGTTCGTCACCGGGCACAAGGTCCGGTGTTGGAGGTGTTTGAACGAGCAATAAGACGATCCCAAGCCGAGGGAAGTTTACCTGCGATGTTGCTACCACGCCTGGCTGCCAATGGAGCACTAGGACTACCGCTTGCCAAGTTTTGAGGTCAATGCTTTGATATCCACATCCGAGCTCGAAATCATGTCAGCATCCAGATCTTCACCGGCGTTCAAAAGGGCTTTACCGAACATGAAATCGGCTGGAGAGTTGACCGCATCAACCGCGATACACTTGTGGTCTTTGAAGTAATAAATGGCAAACGAGCGACTATCGGAGGCGCCGCGCAGAACCAGTTGGTCATAGCCAACCGACAATCCGGCCGACTGAAGCTTCAAGTCATACTGGTCTGACCAGAACCAGGGCACATCGCATCGCGGGCGCGGTTTCCCAGTTATCACCGAAGCGGCAAGCTTTGCCTGCTCCCCAGCATTGTGGATGCTCTCAAGTCGGCCCATGCGGTCATAATGCACCAGTGGACGTGAAGTGCAGTCGCCGATTGCGAACACATCCGGATCCGAACTTTGCCCGTCTTCGTTGACGACGATACCATCCTGACAATCAAGGCCTGCGTCTTCAGCAAGACCAACATTCGGCAAAATGCCGATCCCAATCAACGCAAGGCCAGCCTCCACGACTTCACCACTCGTCAGTTCAACTCCCACAAGCCGTCCTTCACTACCGATGAAGCGTGCGACTTGCGATTCCAGTCGTATATCGACGCCTTTGGCGCGATGTTCGTTTTCGAAGAATTCGGATACAGGTGGACTCGTAACGCGCGCAAGCACTCGGGGGGCAGCTTCCAGAACGGTGACCGACATACCGAGGTGGCGTGCCACTGCAGCCGCTTCCAATCCGATGTAGCCTGCGCCAACGATCACCATTTTTTTCCCGGAGCCGGCACGGCTGCGCAGTCTGTCTACATCCTCCAGGGTGCGCAGCTCAAAGATGCCATCATACTCATTCCCCGGGACAGGCAGTTGCCGCGGTTTGGAGCCAACCGCAAGAATCAGCTTGTCGTATGGAAGCATCGAACCATCGGAGAGCATGACTTTCTTCGCATCCCTGTTAATTGCTTCGGCGCGAAGCCCAAGTCTGAGTTCGATGGCATTTTTCTCGTAGAAAGCCAACGGGCGAAGATAAAGACGCTCAGCAGTCATTTCGCCCTTGAAATAGGCCTTGGACAGTGGCGGGCGCTGATACGGCGGTACCGGCTCCTCCCCCACCAATACAACCCGGCCCTGATAACCAGACTGGCGCAAAAGAGCTACAGCCATACCACCGGCTTGCCCCGCACCCACCACAACCACGGTTTCTCGCATTTCGCTTTCCATACAGTTCGCTTGCTCTAGAATATTCCTGGATTTGCCAACTATTTCACGCTTATCCGGCGAACACCCCCGCCGGATATAACGGCCCCTTCATCCTCGAGGATGCCAGTGCGGTAGCGCTCGCAACTCTGCCAATAGTCCTAGACGCGTATCTGCTGCCCATCGTCCACGGCAATGATTTGTCCACGCACATAGCTCGCCGCTTCTGAGAGCAGAAACACACCGACGCGCGCAATCTCTTCGGGCCTGGCCACCCGGTTCGTCGGCCGTCCGAGCATCTGCCCCCACTCAGCCATCTGCTCTTCGCTCATCACCGAATTCATGCCTTCGGTGGCCACCGTCCCAGGTGCTATGGCATTGACGCGGATATTGTCCCTGGCAAGCTCTCGCGACAGATTGATAGTCAATCCATTTACACCTAGCTTGGTCAATGAGTAGATGCCCGCCGACTGATAGGCCCCGATGGAGGAAACGTTGACAATCGCCCCGCCGCCGCGCTTGCGCATGGCCGGCACGACCGCACGCGCCATCCAGAGGGGGCCATGCAGCATCACTCCCATCATCTGCTCATAAGTCTCCATGGGGATATCGATCAACGAGGGGTAAGCAGCCGCAGAAAGCAGACCCGCATTGTTAATCAGGTAGTCCACTCCGCCGAAGGTTCCCTCGGCCGCCTTGACGCACGCTTGGCAGGACTCTACGGAAGAAACGTCGGTTCCAACCGCCAGCAATTGCGAGGCAGCCCCCAGAGCCTCCACCGCCTTCTGTGCCTGGGCTTCATTAATATCGGCGATGACAACGTTCGCACCCTGTCCGACCAATAGACGTGCGTATTCAAGTCCCATTCCCTGCGCACCGCCCGTGATAATCGCGGTCTTACCCTGGAATTCAGTCATGGTTCATCTCCTGTTGTTATTTGGTTTATGCAATTGCAACGGTTTTGTAACGCAGAAATTCATCCACGCCTTCGCGACCACCTTCCTTGCCAAAGCCGCTCAGGCCCAGGCCGCCAAAGGGTGTGTGGGGCAGAATCTGAGCCGCGCCGTTGACATAGACACCGCCAGACTTGAGGCGCTCCGCCAGCCGGTGCACCCGTTTAATGTCGTTCGACTGGATGTAGGCAGCGAGCCCGTATTTCGTATCGTTGGCGAGACGCACTGCCTCATCCTCATCCTGGAACGGGGTTACCACCAGCACGGGCCCAAAAACCTCCACCTGTGAGATCTCAGCCTTGGGATCGGCGTCAGCAACAATCGTAGGCATGATGTAGTTCTTGCCCTCGAGCTGGCCTTTACCCCGCGTGCCACCCATAAGGATTCGTCCACTACCTTCACGCTCGACGCGTTCGATCATGCCCATAACCCGATCACAAGCTGCGGCACTAATCAGTGGGCCAACGGCCACGCCCTCTTCAAAGGGGTTGCCGACCTTGTATTGCGAGGCAATAGCAACCAGCTTTTCCAGAACCTGATCGTAAACATCAGCGTGCACCAACAGCCGCGTGGGTAAGGCGCAGCCCTGTCCCGCAAGCACACCGATGGTCCATTGGATGGCTCGCCCGCAGGCAGCATCCAGATCCGCATCCGGAAACAGGAGACTGGCCGACTTGCCACCAAGTTCCATTACTGAAGGCTTGATCTGCTCTGCGCAGTTCGCCATGATTTTGCGAGCGGCGATAGGACCACCAGTAAACGAGACCTTCCCGACATCTGGATGGTTAACCAGCGCTTCGCCTGCCTCGACACCACCAGGGAGCATGGATAGCACGCCATCGGGCACACCCGCCTCACGGGCCAGTCGCGCGTATAAATCCGGGGCAAAGGGCGTGATTTCTGCAGGCTTGACCACAACACAGTTGCCCGCCGCCAGCGCCGGTGCGACTTTCATTGCCAGAGAGATCAGCGGGCCATTCCAGGTAATAATAATGCCCACGACGCCAATCGGCTCTGGAACTGTATAAGCAAACTCACCTCGGGTGTCGAAGGTGGACAGCAGGTGCCCCTCAATCTTGTCGCACCAACCCGCATAGTATTTATGCCAGGCAATGGCGAGCTCGACGCCCGCCAGACCGCCCATCAGCGGTGTGCCCCCGTCAAGCGCCGCCATTTCTGCAAACTCACGATCATGCTCGCGAATAAGATCAGCAAAGCGGTTCAGAATCTCTCGACGCTTTTCTGGACGCGTTTTTCTCCATGCCTCGAAAGCACCAGTTGCCTTTTCCACGGCGGAATCCACGTCGGCTTTCCCGGCTAGAGGGATATCGGCCTGGACCTCCTGAGTGACCGGATGCTGATGCTGGTGAACGCCGGCGGCGCCTTTTGGCTGATCTTCGTAGCCAATGCGCAACTGAACATTCGGTGGTGTAACAGCATTATTGGAATTCTTGGAGTCAGTGGTGTTCAATTTGTTGTTCTCCTCAATCTATTTACTGCTCGAAAAAACTTAGTCAGGGATAGTTACTTCAACTCCGTCTAACTCTGCGCTCAGGATTATCTGACAGGTAAGACGGCTGCTCGGTGCCGGATCGATGACATGTTCAAGCATGGTCAATTCCATATCCTCCGGCGGGGGCAATTGATTGGTGTAGTCCGAGCCAATGTAAGCGTGACAGGTACCGCAGGAGAGACATCCGCCGCATTCAGCTTCGATTCCGGGCACCCCGTGATCAAGAGCCACCTGCATGACCGACATACCAGCCTCGCCGTTTACACAAATCACCTCCCCGCCTGGGAGCACAAATCGGACCTTGATCATTCGCATCACTCCACTTCGATCATGTAAAAATCGGACTTCATCGCGCCACACTCGGGGCAGGTCCAGTCGTCGGGGATATCCTCCCAGCGGGTGCCTGGATCAATGCCTTCATCAGGCAAGCCCAGCTCCTCGTCGTAAAAGAAGCCGCAAAAATAGCATTGCCATTGCTTCCACTCCTGCATAACATCCTCCAACCCAACCTGGCAGACGGTTGAATTCTCTCTTGTAAAAACAGATTAATGCGTTGACGCCGTGTCCCATACCAGTGGAAGTGAGGTGACGGTAGCAACGTTGCGCGCACTTACTTTGACATCGGCGCCCGACTTGACCTGAAAGTCCGGGATGCGTTTGAGCCACTCCTCGAGAAATACTCGTAACTCCGTTCGCGCCAGCATGGACCCCATGCAGCGGTGCACTCCACCCCCGAACGTTGCATGAATCGGCTTGCTTCGATTGAAATCCACCGTGAGCGGATCCTCAAATTTACGATCATCCAGGCCGTCTAGCGGGGTGGGTGCCACGATCATATCCCCGGCCTTTAGAACAACACCCTTGAATTCGGTGTCTTCCTTCACTTCCCGTGCGAGAATGGCAATCGGAAATCGACGGAGTAACTCTTCCACCGCATTGGGGATCAGCGAAGGGTCCTCAATTAGCTCCTTTCTGTGCTCCGGATTGCAGGCCAAAAAGTGAGCGAAGAAGCCCAGCATTGAGGCCACAGTGTCCAGCCCGGCAAGCAGCAACAATAGAATCATCCCGGCCAGTGTATTGTCGTCGACCAGCACCCCGTCGATTTTGGCCGTGGCGATGGTACTGATCAGATCAGTGCCAGGGTTCGCGCGGCGCTCCATGACCTTTTGCATGCCGTAGCCTGCGATTTTTTGCAGGGCCTCGTTACGTTTCGCCTCATTTTTGCCACGTACCGCTGCATCGGCGAGTTCAGTCAGGAGCGCCCGATCCGACTCAGGCAGGTCCACGATGTTCATAAAGATCGCGATTGGCAGGTGTGCCGCAAAATCACCAATAAATTCGCACTCCCCTCGGTTTTTGAAGCCTTCGATCAACTCAATGGCCAAGACACGGGCATCCTCGCCAAGCGTCTTTACTGCCTTCGGCGAAAGAGCCGGCGCCAGCAGATTCCGGTATTTGGTGTGATCAGGCGGGTCAATCTGCAAGGGCTTGAGCGTGAGGGTCTGGCGACCTTCCTCAGGCTTGGGGACAGATATGTGGTGAGAAGAGAAAAGCTCAGCCTTATTCAAGATAGCGTTAATATCCTCGGAACGGGTCACCACCCAATGACCCCCGTTGCGCGTCGTCCAGAATATTTCCGGCACCTCCGGCGCCTGAAGCCTCTTGAGCCCTTCCTGATATTCAGCGCCCTCCATTTCAAAACCATAAACATCAAAATCGTAGACGCGATCATTGGGCACATTAGCTGGTATATTCGTAGCGGTTTGATTCATGTTGTTCCCTCTTGTTTTATGCTCACTGATTGATGTTCTTCCAAGTTCCGAGCTTCACGGGCCGCCCGAGCAAATCGTAAAGTAGATTGACGAGCACCCTCCCGGGCGAGCCTCCTGGCACAGGTGCACTCGAATCCCCAAGCGGAACACCGCGAGTGAAGTTGCTAATCACAAAAACGGCATAGTCGATGGGCACCGAATCCGCGCATTCGGCATAACGTGCCAACTCGCCGACCATCGCGTTCAGGCGTTCAGTGACAACAGCTTCAGCCTCAAAATATCGAGTCGCAAAATCGCGGTCACGCTCGGCTTCCAGGCGCAACTCGCTGGTGAGCATCCACCAGAGAGATTCGCTCAGAACCAACTCGAACTCGGCTTCCAGCCCGCGCATCACATCCTCAGCCGGGGTCGCAGGGCTGAACAATGTGGTTGCCTGGGAAATTGACTTGTCAATCGTCTCTGAGAGCAACTCCAGGGCGAGCTCATTCTTATTCGTATAGTTTGAGTAGAAAGCACCGCGAGAATACCCTGCGGATTCAGCGATACGATCAATAGAGGCAGTCGCCACCCCATTTTTCAGAAACTCACTCTTCGCGGCATCTCTTAGTCTCCGCCGTGTTAACTCCCTGTTTTCTTTCCGCGAAAGCCGAGCCATTGAAGTACCAATCCTTTTTTTCGCACCATTCAGAACGGATTAAAATTCACCGTAAATCCAGATACACAATGTATTTGAAAGAACAATAATAGCAAAACTGGCTGCTGTCAATGACCTTGGCCAGTCAAAGGCGGCGCAATGCTTGAAGAGTCGATTTTCGGAAGTGAAAACCTTGCCAACTCGGGTGAGACATCAGCGGCTTATAAGAGCATTTTCGACCGGATAACGGCGCAGAGGAGGTGGTGAGGGGGCAAAGACTGGAAAGCCTACGATGCCCTGAGACAGGGCATCGTAGGCAGGCTATGAGGACGCGATACCCGGTAGCGCTATTCGCGGGGGCCGGATTCGAACCTGTTTGCGATTCTCAAGATGAACAGCAATCGTCGTCCCACCCGACGCGTCTGCAACCAGAGTTCTATCGCAGCAGCCATCGGCATGATAGGGCCTGCCGGGAATCAGCTGGTCCAGCGTCAGACTAACCGTTTTGGCGTCACTGCCGGGGTAAAGCACCAGCTTGAGATCATTACCATCGCTCGCTGCGCGAGCAACCAACGTATCCGGATACTTTGCCTCGCATAAGCGAGGACCGTTTTTCAGGGGATCATTTGGGGGATTACGCCCATTTAACAATAGTGGAGTACGAAGATAATTTCGTCTGGCCGCCAATACTTAGCCAAGAATCCCTAGCGGACAACTACATCAATCTTCTGACCAGAATGAACCGGGCCAACGAGACTCTACGGAGAATTGAAAATCAAATATCCACTCTGAATAGTGAACGAAAATCCAGATTAACGTCAAAAGAACTTCTTGTTACTGACAAGAATAAATACAGGAACTCGGTTGATATCGAACGACAGTGGCCAGGATAACCCCGGCCACTGTTTGCTTCAAACTTCCACAACTCGGCTTTACCTGTCTTAGCGAATACCAGAGCCCGCAAAGTTAGAAGGCTGGAGCTCACGCTCACTCATGGCCTCTGTGTATTGCGCCCCTTGGCCACCTATATCCGACTGTAGATAATAACTACCCCGGTTGAAGTCAAACAGGACAAACATCGGCGCATAACTAGGAATTTTTAGATCATAGCGTGGAGCAGCATAAGTATGCCCATAACGGTAGATATCTCCAGATTGATCCCATGCCTCGTAAAGACCTCCGTTCAAGGTATCTTCATCCCAGTAATACCTACGCTTGCTATAGGCATGCCTCATCCCAGGCTTGAGAGTCGCTTCAACGACCCTAACCCGGTGAAGCTCCCAGCGCTCGCAAGCCGGATTGACATGGCCATTTTCAAGTAAGTTCTGGCCACTACATTCTTCACCGTAGACGATGTCATAACTGTTGTAGGGGATAAATTTTTCTTCTTTACCAATATATTCAAAGTCGAAGCGATCCATTTTACCGGAAAATAGGAATACCTCGTCGAAGAACATGGTTCCACCACTGGCCGGATTGGGCGTATCGTAAGCAAATTCTGGCGCTCGGCGAACACGACGTTGGCCGGGAGAATAGCTCCATGCATAGCGAGACTTTTCAACGGGATTGAGAAAGTCCATAGTGCCACTGCCCCGTCCTACTTCGCGAGAAGGCCCAGTGAAGAGCGCTTGAACTCGAGTGATCATGTCAGACTCTCGATCATCCCGCTCCAACTGCCAGAAAGGACGCTCGGTGTAGGTCTGGAGCTCCGAAGTCAAGACAGAACGGCCTTCAGAGTCAACAGAGTAAGAACGGACCTGTTTATTTCTCCAAGCGCCCTCCCCCTGATAAGCCACCAGCATGTTCCACATGACTTCATTGCCAGTCTGCGGGAGCGGGAAGGGAATACCACCGCGGCAGTCCTCGGCTATGGCGAGACCACCCTCTAGGGTGCTACATTCAGTCACGTTGCGCTCGGTTGACGCCAGCACGTGGTCAGGGTAGGCGGCAGTACGGTGGCTCGGATAGATATCCATATAATACCCGGGCTGGGTGCGAAGCAAGTGCATTTGTCCTTCGGTCAGCTTGTCCGCGTACTGATCCATATTCTCAGCGGTAATACGGAAAATTGGCTCTTCCTCTGCGAATGGGTTAGGTAAGCGCCACCCATCAACCAACTCTGCGGAGGGTAGAGTAAGCCCGCCAGTGTACTCAGGGATCGTTCCCTCCTGATTGCCAGCACGCTCGGCACCAAACCTCGTCATGGACTGGCCAAGCTCGGACGCATCTTGGGCACTCGCTGTGCCGAACATGCCAAAAGCAGCCGCGAGGGACGTCGCCACGAAGGCGGGTTTAATGAAGTGTCTCATTTTTTGCTCCTGTTGATATTGTTGTCGGCAATTGCGACGTACACTTTTTGCTTTCTTAAATAAGGTCGAACCCACTTCCAAGGGCCCGGTGCCCAGAACAGGTGTCTGTACATTCTGCTCAATTGCTATTCTTTACTTACCTCCTACAGGTACATGCCTGAATTTGATCAGATTAGCTCTGCCGCTTTACCACTTTTTCGCTCATCATCACTGGAATACTCGGATGAATGAGCATTATCTGAGGCGCTACCACCATGTGTATTAGGACTGATATCGCGAAGCAGGAAGCTCGAAAGAGCAGGAATCATCACGAGTGCGCCGAGCATATTCCACAAGAACATGAAGGTCAGCAGAATCCCCATGTCTGCCTGGAACTTAATCGGTGATAGCACCCACGTAACCACACTTGCAGCCAGAGTAAAGCCAATTAGCGCAACAATTTTCCCCGTGGATCGCAGAGCTTTCTCGTAAGCGCTCTCCAGAGAGAATCCTTCTCGCTGATAATACAATTGCTGGCTAAGCAGATAGAGTGCGTAGTCAACCCCGATCCCGACACCCAGGGCGATGACCGGAAGAGTGGCGACTTTGATACCGATCCCAAGGTAAACCATCAAAGCTTGACACAGTATTGAAGTAATAATCAGCGGCACGACGGCTACCAAGACCGCTCGAAAGTTGCGGAAGGCAAACCAGCAGAGCAAGATGACGGCACCATAGACCATGACCAACATCGTCCGATGGGCTTCGCTGACCACGATGTTAGTCACTGCTTCGATACCTGCAGAGCCAGCGGCGGGCAGAAATTTTCTTGATTCGCTATTGTGCTCGGACGCGAAAGCCTCTACCTCGCTCAAAACCCGATCCAAAGTACCCGCTTTATGGTCTTTCAGGTAGGCCACCAGCGGTGTAACTGAACAGGCTGTATTCGTCACCGCCGCGTCATTTAGTATAGCGCTCGACACAGCATAATCAGTAATGCGCTGGTCCCGACTAATAGTGAACCAGCGTGGGTTAGCCTCAAACCCCCCCCCGGTGTTTCTTCGAACTGTGCCAGCCAATGACTGAGTAAGAGAAACCTCTTCCAACTGACGCAACTGCCACTCCAGCTCGCTCATTGCCATCAGATTAGGATAGAGCCCACAGCCATTGGGATCAGTGGCCACGATTACCGCGAACTGGTCAGTCGAGAGACCGAAGTTTCGATTGATAAAGGAAACATCCTTATTATAGCGGGAATCGGCCCTTAGCTCTGGAGCTCCCTCATCCAGGTCGCCGACCTGTATCCCTAAACTGACATAGTAACCCACCGCAGTGACTGCTGACGCAAGAACCAAAGCTCCTGCAGCCCATCTTCGGGAAGTAAAGCGATCAAGGAACAACCAAACCACATTGAACCGACCGACCTCTGAATCCCGCATACGTCTGGCCGCTGCTCGCTCATTCACTCCTACCAGTGAAAATAGCACCGGCAACAACACGAGATTCGTGAGGATCAAAACTGCAACACCAATACTGGCCGCAACGGCAAGATCCTGGATAACTGGAATCGTAATCACCATTAGAACGGCAAAACCGAAGGCATCTGTGACGAGCGCGGTCACACCGGTACGTGCTAGTCGGCGGTAGGCAATACGGGCGGCCACATAGCGATGCAATCCATGTCCTACTTCCCGAATGACGCCGTTCATCATCTGCGCCGCGTGGCTCACGCCAATGGCGAATACGAGGAAAGGTACGAGAACGGAATAGGGATTTATGTCGTAACCGAGCAGGTTGACAAGTCCCAATTGCCAGATCACGCCTACAAGGGAACACCCCAGAACCAGAAGAGTGCTTCGAAAACAACGGGTGTAAATTACTAACAGTAAGAGCGCAATCGCAGCTGCGATGACAAAGTAAGTCATCACTTCAGCTACGCCGTCAATCAAATCACCAGACAGCTTGGCAAAACCAATGATGTGTACCCGATAGCCGTTACTCTCAAGAACGCGAACTTGCTCCTCAAGGGCGCGGGAATACTCGTGGTAATCAAGCGGATCGCCAGTTTCCGGGTGTTGATCAAGCAACGGAACTTCAATCATACTTGACCGCAGATCATTGGCTACCAGACTACCCTGAAGACCGGCCAATCCCACGTTTTGACGAACCTGCTCTACGGCCTCGGGACTCCCATCGTAGTTACCGGGAATAACAGGGCCACCATCAATTCCCTCTTCGGTCACAACCGCATACCGGACAATCGGTTGCCAAACGGAACGCATCCAGGATCGATCTGTACCAGGAATCAGGTACACACGGTCATTTGCCTCGCGAAGCACTTCAAGATACTCAGCGTCGAAAATATCACCCTGAGTATTTTCCACCACGATGCGAACAGTGTTACCCAACCCTGGCAGTTGGTCCTGGTACTCAAGGTAGTTCTGGATATAGGGATGATCCTGAGGAATCACCCGGTTAAAGCTTGCACTTATTTGCTGCTGCGTAGCGTGGTAGCCAAGAAACAAAGTCAGCAAAATGCTCAGGATGATCACAAGCCAACGATGGTTGAAGACGAGCCTTTCGGAGACGCCACCGCTGCCGGAGTCAAAATTAAATTCGGGCTTGGTTCCGGAAGCTTTATTATTCATGTTCAGGACCTCGTTGTTTGCTCTTTACGGCTCGAATTTTGAGGCTGTCATCGCATTGAACCTTTTTGACACCGCGAAACCCCACGAGAACGGCAGGGTTACTTCCCTCTTTGCTTCCAGGAACAGAAAAGGACGCAAGCCCCCCAAGTCCTCTCGCTGCACATGCTTGAAACTCGCGGCTTGGCGATTCCACAAGTAGCTGCCCCGCCAGCGTACCGAACATCAAACGACCACCAGACAACCAGCGCCCACTCGTAATGCTCTGATTCGTTCCCGTATCAACTTGACGCCAAGTGGCACCTTCGTCGCGGCTCTCGAAAGCGTGACCGCGCAAACCAAAAACAACGACACGCTCATTGTCAGCTAATAAGCCAAAAAAACTTCCGTCATACCCAACGTCGAGAGAGACCAGCCTATCCGTCTCATCGTCTAGCTTAAGAACCAACCCCAGCTCACCGGCGACGAACAATTCATCTCCAACGCCCTGAATGCCATAAAGGTGGCTGGCTCTTGGGTTCTCCGTCAAATGATAGAGTGGGGTCCAGCTCTCACCTCCGTCTCGGGTATGAAAAATGAGGTTGAACGCCCCGGAAATGTAACCTTCGTTGCGGTCACGAAACCAAACATCAAGGAACGGCAAAACGGGGCCCGCATCTACCATCCGTTTGATCTCCGGCAAAAGTTCCCGAGCTAACGATTCGCCTTGTTCAGCCCGTTTTTCGTAGAATGAGAGCATGATACTGTTGGCCTTTCGGCCATCCAGTTGCTTCTTCCAGCTCCTGCCCCCGTCATCACTGCGCATGACCACGCCGTCATGGCCGACAATCCAGCCCCGCTGCCCATCAACAAAAAAAACGTTCGTCAAATCCACGCTGACCGGCGACGCCACCTGCGTCCATGCCTCTCCATCTTCGCTTCGCAGAATATGCCCTCTTCTCCCAACTGCCACTAGCTCACCGCTTTCCAGCGAAGCAATACCATTGAGATGCGACTCCGTGGCTAACGTTGAAATCTGTGCCGGCGTATCAAGCGGGTCTGGGAAGCTGTCGGCTGCGACCGGCAACCCAAGGGAAACCAGCAAGAGTGAACAAATTATGATTATCGTGCGCATAGAATCCTCAGCGTGTTCGGTTTCCCGCCCCCCTACCAAGTCGCAGACTTCAGGGAGGGGCGGGCAATACTACCGGAAGGGGTCAGAAAGCGTAACTGAGAGTCAGCGAAACCCAATCACGGTCGCTGAGAGCAGCGTTGCTGCCGTTGCTACCTACAACAACTTCGCCTTCCGGAAAGGTTTCAGTTTCTAGGTTACCGCCATACCCGTTGTACGCCAGATCTACCTGAAAATTCCGCTGCCAGACACCACGCACGCCAACCTTGTAGTTGTACATACCTTCGTTGCCACCGCCATGAGCAGCATTGCCGTAAAGGCCGTAGTTGAGACTGAACAGACCGGTCACATCCACGCCCGGACGCACTTGCAGCCACTGCGGGTTAAAATTAACTGCGGCGCCAACGAAGTTATCGGTGCTGCATCCAACATCCTTATCTTCACAGCCATACCCTTCGCCCTTATATAGGCTTTCATTAGAATTAACGTCGACCAGGTGAGCGACAGCGATTTCGGCTATGAGCGTACCGGTGTCCCAGAGTGAAGTGGGAGTCAAACCCCATAGACCATTGACTGCCATATGCAGCGTTTCACCTCGTGCGCCTTCGCCGTCTATGAATCTACTGGAACTTAAAGGCACATCTTTGCGATAGGAAAAGTCAATGCCCGCAGATGCTCCAAAAGCGTCCCCCCCCCAACTGAGACCATAGAGGCTGACATCCTCCGCATAGACATACTGAGCGCTAACAGGCGCCCCAGTTGTAGGATTGACATTCGTCTGCACCCCCCATGGCGCATATTCATCGAACTCCCGATAATGAAAACCAAATGTACCGACACCGCTTAAAAAATAGTCAGCCTTGACGCCCCAATTACCACTATCACTTGGCTTATTTGGGTCTAGAAAAGGGATAGCGTAGCCAGGCGCAATCGGCAGTTGATCTGGGCCAAGTAGTGCCACGTCGCCAGCTCCCAAGAAGGTACCACCCTGAGCAGCTCGTGTCGGCTCCCACTCCAGGAAATATTGACCAGAAATCGAAAGGTTTGACGTTACGTTAGCTTGGGCTGAAAGCTGGTTTACGGGTAAATAGAGCTCCCGTGCTTCTGTACCGGGGCTTGTCACCGCCTTGAGGCCATCGATAGGACCTTGAGCGAAGGCGATACCATGACCAGCGAACAGTATGCCTTGACCCCAATAGATATTGTGACGTCCCGCACGCACGTTTACCGGAACGGCTCCCAGATCAAACGTACCGAAAAGAAATGCATCTAGGATCTCACCGCTAGGCCCATGATGCCGACGCTTTGTCTCATTCGAATAACGACCATCAAAGTAACTGGGCGTACTCGGCCCCCAAACACCGCTACCAGGATAATAAACATTATTATCACTGGTGTTTACTACGTCATCATTGTAGGCGTGATCATACCAGGCCGCAGCACTGACTCGTGCCCCGTAACGCCGCTTATAAACAACGTCTAATTCGGTGAGGAGATCCACCCGGTTAGTCACAACGTCGCCACTATCAAACCGGCTGTTGGACTCATCGTAGTTAGCGTTATTAAGAATTGCGTCGTCCTGACTCTTTACGCGGACCCCGACGTTGTAGCGAGCTGTTGTATCTAGACGTACATTAAAGTCAGGGTTACCGGTTGGAATTTCTATTGCCTGTACCGTCCCTACCCCCGCCAAGCTTACCGCCACGATGGCAGCTCCCAGAGTCTTTTTAACCACTTTGGTCTGCGGATTATTGCTTTGCAGCTTCATTTCGCGCTCCTGATACTTGTTGTCTTTATTTTCGCTGGCGCCCACCAATCCTCCACCGAGCAACCAGTTCACATTAATATATATGATTAAAACTATTAACACAATTATGGTGACTGAGCGATCTTCCCAAAAACCTATTTACCAAGGAACACTGGCTCGCGCTTCTCCATAAACGCCTTGACGGCCTCGCGTTGATCCTTGGTCATTGAAGCAAGCACCATATGGGTCGCCTCCATGTCCAGCACATCAACCAGACGCCCGTCCACTGCGGCATTAAGGTTCTTCTTCATGAATCGATAAGTGAGAGGCGGCCCCTTAGCCAAACGCCTTGCCAGCCCATAAGCAGCACCCTCGAGTTCCTCCGGCAAGACCAGTTTCGAGACTAATCCAATTCGATCTGCCTCCACCGCATCGAATTGATCGGAAAGCAGCATTAGCTCCCTGGCTTTAGCGGTGCCCAAGAGCCGGGTCAGAAAGTAGCTTGCGCCATAGTCACCAGTGAACCCCACCTTCGCGAAGCCTGTAGTGAACGTAGCCTCACTAGAAACAATGCGAAAATCGCAGGCGGCAGCCAGCGCCATTCCTACGCTTACTGTAGGCCCCTGAATCATGGCAATAGTTGGCTTGGGCATTTCGTACAGGATGCGCACCGCCTCCATGTTGCCCCTTAGCCAGGCAATGCGCTCAGCAACACTTGGCTTTGCCTCTGCCTCCTGACTGGAAGGGGCCTCAGACACGGGCGTTGACTTTGGCTTCCCAGAAATATCTCCACCAGCACAGAATCCTCGCCCTGCGCCGGCCAGCATTACTACACGAGCTTGATCGTTGGTAGCTGCGCGGCGCACCGAGTCGGTCAACGCATCGAGAAGTTCTGGATTCAGCGCGTTCAAACGGTCAGGGCGATTGAGCGTCAGAGTCAACACGCCATCTTGGAGTGACTCGACCAGTACTGACTCTTCCATAACACAACTCCGTACAAATAGATTAATAAACATAATCATATGTACGATAATGCAAGCCAGATGTCAAAACAATACTGGAGCAATTTGGGCGATATGAGGTTTGGAAGGTAGTCTTGAGATTCGGCTTATTCCAGACGCGCGAAATCCGGTATCGCAGATGAGCGATACCGGAAAACAAGCACAGACAGATTTATACAGCTATGGAGCTCCCGTTTCTCACAGCTCTTCTACAAGCTCCAGGTCTCCAGAATCCACTAATTCCTGGATAGCCGAATCGTCCAAGCCAAGAACACGCGCCGCTACTTGACGGGTATGCTCTCCTTGCAATGGGGCGGGGCGAATATCAGGGTCCGGCATATTGCAACTTCGGGCCGGGGCATTCTCGGTAGGCCAAGCTTCGTCGTACCCTGGTTGCTTAAGGCTACGGAAGAAGCATCGCTGTCTTAGATGCTCGATACTACCAATCTCGGAAAGGCGATACATTTTACCGGCCGGGATACCTATCCCTTGCAGTGTTTTCATCACCTCTTCAGGAGAACGATCACGTGTCCACAATTCAAGCGCTTCGTTTACTTTTTTACGTTGGCTAACTCTTCCTGAGCTAGTATCGAGGCTTAGATCCCGAAGGAGATCCTCACGATTGATAACGTCGCAAAGTGCGCGCCATTGAACCTGATCTTGTACAGAGACAACACACCACTCGTCATCACCGGCACATGGAAACAGCCCGTCAGGAGCTGTAAACTCAGCATGGTTACCCTGAGGCTTCAGCGAACCAGGGATAAAAGACTCTCGGAGGAACTCGGTCGAAAGTGCCGATAGAATTGTCTCTGCCTGAGACACGCTGACAGTACCGCCACTGCCAGTGCGACGACGCCGGATCAATTGCGCTAAAACGCCAATACCTGACACCCTGGCGGCAAAGTGATCGGGCACGATGGTCATGCCATCGCAAAAACTTTCCTCCACCTCAGGATAGCACCACAGCCCAGTCAAACCGGTCGAGGCACGCACCAGCGGTCCGTACCCCATGGAACGACTAAGCGGGCCGCTGCGGCCCAGAGCACTGCTATCTGCCATAACAATCCTCGGATTGATTTCGCGGATAACATCATAACCAATACCAAGGGATTCCATTGTCCCTGGTTTAAAGTTTGAGAGAATTAGATCGGATTTTGCCGCCAGCTCTTTGAACAGCTTAACTCCGTTGTCTGAACGTAGATTGAGCCCCAGGCTTTCCTTGCCGCGGTGCCCCTGAGCAAATGAGAAACTCACCTTGTCTGGCGTACCTGACTGTCGCCCCCCGTCGGGGAACGCCCTATTCTCGACCTTAATCACTTCGGCGCCCTGGTCTGCCAGAATACGCCCTAGCTCGGCGCCCGCTACGATCACACCGAGGTCCAACACACGTATTCCCTCTAGTGGGCGACGCTGAATCCCGGTCTCGAATTCCTTTTTCTTATGAGCCGTGGATGACAGATTCCCAAAGATTTCGTCATTATTCTCACCAGGTTCGGGTGCCGACGTCCGAATACCCATACGAACACCGTCAACCTCAAGATATCCATGAGGAACCTTGCCTACACCTACCGAGTCAACTTGAAGTTCAGTAAAGGCACGACGAGCGTTGAAGTGCTCGTCATCGAGCACTTCATGTGGCTTGGCCAGCGCAGCCACCGGAATGCCTCGTTGCTGCCCCTCGTCTACGACCTCTTGGGTACTGAGGTTGCTGGTCATCTTCTTGATAAGCGCATTGATCTCGCCGATCTCCTTCATGCGCTTGAACAGATTCCCGTAGCTTGGATCGGTAAAAGGATGATCATCCCCCAACCACTCACACATCCCCTTCCACTGCCTCGGGTTCAGGATACACATCCGAACGTGACCATCAGCACATGGGAAGATAGGATAAAGGTGCCCAGCATTGGGCCTCCCGCGCTCTTCGGCCATTTGCATGGAACTCCGACCAGCGGCGGCGCTGCCGGTGACCCCAAGCACAGGATCGAATATTTGGGCGGTGCCTTCGAAAAACGAAAAGTCAACATGATCGCCAACGCCTGTATTTAATCGTTGCCAGTAAGCAACCAATAGCGCCCAGCAAGCCTGGATGGCACTGGTTTCATATGCCAGCCGGCCAGGAGGAAGCAGCGGCGGCATATCAGACCCAGGCAAGCCGGAACGACACAACACCCCTGACATCGCTGCATGCACGGAATCAGTGCCGAAAAAATCTCGGTAAGGGCCTGTCTGCCCGAAGTCTGTCATCGAGAGGACTACGAGTTCTGGGTTAACTTGGTGCAGCTTATCTACGCCGATACCCAGCCCTTCCAGTGTTCCCGGGCGGGTCGTTTCAATAAGCATATCGGCGTTATTAACCAAATTCAGAAAACTTTCTCTGCCCGCATCTGAAGTCAAATCGAGAGTAACACTACGTTTATTTGCGTTGTGCGTTTCAAAATACAGACTCTTACCATTTACAAGGGGGTCTTGATGCCTTGACATCATACCACCCGGGGGCTCTACCAGAATTACATCAGCACCGAGATCTGCAAGCAGCCGGCCACACATCTCTCCCTTACCATCAGCCATGTCCAAAACACGCACGCCGGCCAATGGAAAATCAAAGCCATTAACGCTTTTTATATTGTTAGTCATCTTGAATCTCCTTCCCAGGCGGTGACACTTTCAATCAGAACTCCTCCGATAACAGGATGGAATAACGGGTGAGCTCAATGAATAATATATCCCGAGCAAAAGTTAGCGTTCAGCGCCCGGATGGCAACTCTGAAAAGGGTACGTTTTTGTCCAAACGTATTTCGCCCGGCAAACCCAGTACTCTCTCTGCAATCTGGTTCAAGAGGATCTCGTCGGCACCGCCGGCAATTCTGACTGCCGCGCCCCAAAAATATCCGTGCTGAAGGCGAGCCATCTCATCCTGCCGCTGGGGATCCGGATAAAGTCCTTCAATGCCATGCATGTCGAGGGCCATCGCTGAAATATCTTGCAGCAAGTTGGCGTAGACATATTTAGACATTCCCGCAATAGGCCCTGGTGCTTCACCACGTGATAACGCAGTCAACATACGGAACCTGAAGTATTTCAATCCTTGTTCTCGTGCCATAGCCTTTGCCAAAGCCATTTCGTGGGCTTCCAACATGCCCGGAACTTTTGCAGCCAATCGGGCCACTTCGCTCGTTTCTGGCAACGCTGAGCTTTCACCACCGACGCTTCCACGCTCATTCATCAATGTCGTCATTGCGCACTTCCAACCCTCTCCCACCTCCCCCAAACGATGAGTGTCAGGGATGCGCACATCAGTTAGAAACACTTCGTTGAACTCCGACTCCCCTGAAATCTGGGGAATCGGTCGCACATCAATGCCCTGCGCTTTCATGTCGACCAGAAAATAAGTCAATCCTTTGTGTTTGGGCACATGCGTATCGGTTCGGGCCACCATAATTCCCCAATCAGCAACGTGAGCCCAAGAGGTCCAGACTTTCTGGCCGTTAACAACCCAGTCGTCACCGTCTTTAACCGCTCGAGTGCGAAGTGCCGCCAAATCAGAACCTGCCCCTGGCTCAGAAAACAATTGACACCATAAAATGTCGCCCTCAAGCGTCGGACGGGAAAACCGCTCAATCTGTTCGGGTTTACCATGAGTTCGGATGGTTGGCACGGCAAGGCTCGTTCCTATAGTTACGAAAGGCCCAACAGGCACATGGAAGCGGCTCTCCTCCTCCGCAAAGATCATCTCTTGCATTGAAGTCCCATCAAGACCACCTTCAGAAAGAGGCCAACAGATCGCAGCATATCCAGCCTCTGCCTTGCGCTTCTGCCATGCACGGCCGCGGGCGATATACTCTTCTTCGCTTATTCCTGCAGGAAGTGGCTTCCGGTAATCCTGAGCGTTGTCTGCGAGCCATTGACGCACCTCGCTGCGGAACGCTGCTTCTTCAGGGGTATCCTTAAAATCCATGATGCTCTCCGAGAAATTAGGTGGAAGTGGAAACCAAACAGCGCACCATCTGCTTGGCCCATAGCGCGGGCCCGCCCAAACTGGTCGCTAGCACGCGCGCTCTCTTGTAGAAAAAGTGACAGTCCGCTTCCCAGGTATAACCAATGCCCCCGTGGAGATGCAGACATTCCTCAGCAGCCGAGTCAAACGCCTCGGTGGCGCTTAACCGTGCTGCAGCTGCAGCGAGAGGCAGCTCGTCACGTCCCTCTTCATCGCTCATCGCCCACGCGCCAAAATAGGCATTCGAGCGGGCTAACTCAATACTAACCATGATATCGGCAAGCTTATGCTTGACCGCTTGGTAACCACCAATGGGACGACCGAAAGTGTAGCGTTCAAGTGAATAATCACGCGTCATATCGCAGGCCGCTTGGGCGCCACCTACCTGCTCAAATGCCATCAATACCGCTGCCTGATTACGGATATGAGCAAGAATTTCTGATGCCTGCTGGCCACTCGCTAGAACTTCTGCCGACGCACCATCAAAGCTGAAACAGCCGTGCGACATCAATTCATCAATACCCTCAACCGGTGTATAGCTAACAGCAGCGCTGTCCGCCGATACTAACAACAAGTAAACAATCCCTTGCGACGCCACAGGAAACACGATCGCACTGGCGCCTGCCGAGTATGGGAGGGGAACCGTCGTACCATTAACAACGCCTTCATCAAGGGACACGTGATGCTGCAAATCCAACGAGACCGCCAGAGTTACTTCACCTCCAGCAATGCGAGGCAGCCATTGCTTCGAGAGATCAGTGCCCGGACATGCCTTTAGAAGCTCAGCACCTACGCATACGGTTGGAAAGAATGGTGTACGAGCAAGCACCCTTCCAGCTTCTTCAGCCAGCACACACAACTCAAGACCGCCGAGCCCCATGCCACCAAGCTCTTCAGGAATTGCGACACCAGGCCAGCCCAACTCAACCATTTGCTGCCATAGACCTTCGTCATACACCTCTCCACGTTCCAGAGAGCGCCTAAGAGCTGCTGTATCACTTGCCTCTTTCAGAAAACGTTGCGAATGATCGCGCAACATCTCCTGATCTTCGGAAAATTCAAAATTCATGGTGAACGGCCTCCCGTTGTAAATGCCGTCTGACGATTTGGTGTTTGCCAATAGTAAATATTGCCGGCCCCATGTCCCCACAATAAACCAGATATAAATTATCATCAATATGATTGATATGTTTATATCGTGCCACGGACTGAGGTTGCACCGCAAGAATGACCTTCAAAATCGACACCGTCGTCGCCACTGGAGCCGGTCACGGAATGGATACCAGCTATACATTTCTCGTGGGAGTGAATGCCTCTTCGATCGGCAATTGGCTGGCCGCGGGTCTCTATTAAGTGCCCAAGACAATACCCCCCCCTCACCATCACACTGCCCCTTGCCCCTACCACAGACAACGATCGCACCACTGAACAGTCCGCCTCGCCTCGGAGCCTTCTATGCAAGCTTAAAAACCAAGCACGACTTCCAGTTGGTACTAGTTCATGAAAACAACCGTTTTGAGTCAGGGGCACTGCGCTGGACCTAACTACGCAAGAATGGGGTATCGACAGGCAGCCGCGCAAATGCTTTTCCTGCACCTGCACGGGTAGTGGCACTGAAGCGATGAAACCAATAGGATATTGTTCCGGGTTCACGACCTCACCGAAATCTACCGGAGCTCCCTCATTCCTCATTTTTGATGGGGAAGAGTAAGCCAAGCAGGCATGAAAACACGATCAACGCAGTTGCTATTAATAGAGCGCCATTGAGCGCCAGCTTTTGGGCGACCACGCCCCAGATGGCACCTCCCGTTGCCATGCCACCCTGTAGAACTACCAGGTATAACGCGATACAACGCCCCCTCAGAGTCGCAGGAACACTCATCTGAACCAGAGCGAACACCAGCGTGTTGAACAACAGCCAACCGACACCACCGACGAGGAGCGCAACGTAAAGCATCCAGGCCTGACCAACCACTGCTGTCGCCAACATAGCGACGGCATAGGCGAGGGTCGCACGCACAGCCAGACCCTCATTAGAATATCGCCGGCGCAGACGCGGTAAAATTGCGCCACCCAACACAGCACCCGCGCCAAGACAACCTATCAACAACCCAAATGTGCCGGCCCCACCCCCAGCTTCCTTGCTAACGATAAGGGGAAGTAGGGCCCAAAGGGCACTAGCACAGGCCATGAACATGAAACCTCTTAGCATCAGGACACGCAGCACCGGCGAACCGGCACTGTAGGTGAATGTCAATAGGACGCCCCGCCAGAAGGGCTCAGGAGCATTGCGCTTAGTAGTAGGGGGCAATCTGCGGAAGGCCATGAGGGCCACAGCATAGGCCGCGGCATTGCCAACGAAAAGGAATACTGGCTGCGCCAGGCTGAAGACCAGTCCGGCGATCGCAGGCCCAACACTCCTACCGGCGTTGAAGGAGATGCTGTTTAACGTGATTGCTAGCGGCAGGTCGCGAAGCGGTACTACATCCGCCATCACCGCCTGGGAAGCGGGGATACCCATCGCCAAGCCGGTTCCGTAGAGAAAGGTCAGTGCCAGTAGCGACCAGGGCCCCAAGGTTCCAGTTACCAGCATCACCACCAACACCAGACTGGTGCTGAGGTTAAATGCCTGAAGCATGAGCAGCATACGCCGCCGGTCCATGCGATCGGTAATCATGCCTGCAGGCAGGGAGAACAGGAAAAAAGGCAGAGCTAACGCGGTCTGCACCAGCCCCACCATCAAAGGTGACGGATCGTATATCGTCATCAGCCAAGCCGCGCCAACCTGCATGGTCCAGGTGGCAAGATAGATCATCAACCCGGCGAACCAGATGGCACGGAACTCGGGGTATCTTAACGGTGACCAGAGCGATGTCTGTGGTGCATTTGTTGAGGACATTCCCAATCAGCCAAAGTGATTCATCACTGACAGGGCGCGGGACTGGCGCAAGAAATCGTGGGGATAGCCAAGGCGAACTGCACTGACCCGATCAAGCTCCCGCAACACATCGGGCTCCAGCTCAAAGTCCAGACAATCGAGGTTATCCTGGAGCTGAGCCAAGGTCCTTGCACCCAACAACGGAACCACTCCCTTTCTGGCACGCAACCAGTTTAGAGCCACCTGTGCGGGGCTTTTCCCCAGCTTTTCGGCAACCCTCACCACACTATCGCCAATGCTCACAGCACGATCGCTTGCACGCTTCAAGGCGATTTGGTCCAGCCGTCGTCGTTCCGGGCCAGAAGCTCGATACTTGCCGGTGAGAATGCCGCTAGCCAGTGGCGACCAGGCAGCGGTTCCAAGCCCCAAGGCTTCGGCCATGGGTAACAACTCCCGCTCCACCTCCCGCTCCACGAGACTATACTCAACTTGGATACCGACAAAAGGTGACCAGCCACGCAGCTCGGCTAGTGTATTGCACCTCGAAATGAACCAAGCCGGAGCATTACAGATACCAACGTGGAGCAGCTTGCCCTGGCACACCAGATCATCCAGCGCCCGCATAATTTCCTCTGCACCTGTCACGCCGTCCCAGGCGTGTAACCACAGCAGGTCAATGTAGTCGGTTCCCAGGCGTCTCAGGCTCGCCTCCACCGAACGCACTAGGCTTTTCCGATGATTACCGCTAGCATTAGCGTTTTCGCCGCCAGGAGCCTGAAAGGTGTACTTTGTCGATAACACCATGGCATCGCGGTGCCCGACCATCAGTCGCCCCAATATCTCTTCTGAACGCCCTTCCGAGTATATTTCATTGGCGGTATCCAGAAAATTACCGCCGCGATCTCGAAAAGCCCCATAGATGTCGCCAGCTTCCTTTTCGCTCGTTCCCCAACACTCCGCACCAAAAGTCATAGTGCCTAGCCCCAGTTCCGATACTCGCAGGCCACTCCGGCCAAACAAACGATAACGCATGCTGAACCCTTTTATATACGCGGGAGCTCCCACTTTTTTCAGCCCGCAGAGGGATAGCCACCACCGCCATGGGCAGCGTCGACGGCCTCACGATCAACCAAACCCAGCTTGGTAAGCGGCAACTCGTTTACAAATACTACGTCTTTAGGCTTTTTATAGGAGGCGATATGTTCACGGCAATGTTCAATCAAAGACTGCTCGCTCGCCTGGTGACCTTCCTTGAGAACCACCACTGCCCTGACATTCTGCGACCATGTGGGATCGGGAACACCAATCACACATACATTTTCGATTGCCGGATGGCTTCGTAAGCAGTTTTCGACTTCTACCGGATAGATATTCTCAACCCCCGACTTGATCATGGTTGTCTTGGGGCCTACGAAAACGATCGAGCCATCCTCGAGACGCTTCCCGAGATCATTGGTATGATGCCAGCCTCCCCGGGACCTAAAAGCGTTCTCTTCCGAACGGTTGAAATATCCAGCCATCACAAGGGAGCCACGTATCACAATTTCCCCTACAACGCCGGGCTCGACCTCCTGCCCTTCATCATCAACGATACGCACCTGAATCATAGGTGACGGACGTCCAGCACCGGTCCCGCCACACCAGCCAAGTACACATAGACCCATCACTTCTGTCTGACCATAGCCGGACATATGTTTCATAAAAGGCGCGTCAGCGGGTATTACCCGTGGGCTGACCCACTCCCTTGCATCAGGGGTTGCCCATAGGCTACTTACATCGTAGGCTCCAGTCGCGTTGACTTCACGGATTTGTTCCACAGTCGGCTGGGGTATTAATGCATGCGTGACACCTTCGCTCTGTATCAAAGAAAGCAGCTGGTGAACTTCCATGCGACGAATAAAAACATTTCGACCGCCGAACAGGAACGTGGAAAGCAAACTCATCAGCGTGCCAAGATGAAAAAGCGGACCGGAATTGAGAAACACCGTCTCTTCATTCACCGAGTCGCCATATGCCATGGTCAAGCTTTGAAAAAGCACTGTACTGTGCGGAAGCAGTGCCGCATTGGGGAGGCCTTCAAAAGCTGCAGTATAGACAGCCAGCACAGGCAGTTCCGGAACTACAAGCTGGTCAATGTCGGCGTCAGATTCCGCGTCAAGAAGCGCTTCATAGCCACCATCGCCTGACTGATCATGACATAGCCAATGTCGGTTAGCCTGACACTGGTTGCGAGCTTCAATACAGGCACCTTCGACCTCTTCCTGTTGCCAAATCACAACCCGAGGATCGAAATCCTCAACCACACGCGCAAGCTCGTTGCCACTCATCCGCCAATTGGCCGGGCAGAAAACCGCACCTAGCTTAGCAGCTGCTAACAGTGTCTCTATGATGCGAAATGAATTCTGCCCCAACCACAGCACGCGCTCGCCCTGCTCGACACCTTTTGCGGCCAGTGCGTGAGCCAGGCGATTGACGCGGCTATCCAACTCTTTCCAGGACAGCCGCACTTCACCATCGACTACCGCTATCATTTCCGGGCGGGAACGGCGGTGCTCTCGAAGTACGTCACCGAGCGCATGCATTCGCACCAAGCGATAGCTGGGATCAGATATGCAGGCCTTGGCCTGCCCCTCGGCTGAAACACCGACCGAGCCGGTGACTGGATGTCTGATCACATTGGTTTCATGTGACATAAGCCAAAACTCCACCTACGAACTCATTAATCATTGTTGTTTGTCCGATACTAGGGCCTGAAAGGCCCTAGTATCGGCGTGTCAAGAACTCTCGATGCAAGATTCACTCAAGGATAATGCGTGGATCGATATTGCCACAGTCACAAACATCGAACTCCACCCGCCCCTTCACTCCAGTGCGAAACTTGCTGAAGGATTCTGCACGCCGATTCATACTGGTCAACACGATCTCTCCATCAACCACATCAACTTGCCATTCGAAACGATCAATATGGGCGCCTCGCTTACGACCACACTCCATCGCCACTGCGGGTCCCAATTCGAGGAAGCTATAGAGATTAGGCAAGTCTTGCTCAAGACGCCCAAACGCATCTGGCCGCGCCCAGACCGCATCAGCCTTGGAAAGCACCTTCACAGGGTCATGGCCCATCATCTCCAGCCCTTCAACTACCTCGGCGTTAACACCAATCACTGCAGCAGTATCGAAGCGGCGGATCGTGGACTCGACACGCCCCGCGTCAAATGTGAAGGCGTCCGCCATAGTTGTCACCAGACCGTACGACTGCACAGCACGCTCAATCGGCAGAAACTGTGTCGGTTCATTACACAGCGATGTGATCAGTACGGTGCGCCCGGTCCGGAAGTGGAACCCTTGCAGAATTCGGAGTGCTGCATGCTTTGCGCGCTCTATCTCAATTAAGGAAAACGGTAAAAATTCCAGCGCCTCGCCTTTGCGGTATTGGCCGACTAACATCGGCACCACGGACATAGATTCAGTCGTCATACTCATTGTTTTGTTACCCTCGGAATCTTGTGGGGGGGGCCAAGCCTGAGCAGCTCTTCATTATCACAAAGCTCAATATCTACAGGAACTTGTAGCTGACCATGAATTAAATCGACCAGCCGCTTCCTGAGTTCTTCAGCGCTGGATTCCAATTGTTCAGGGTCGTGACCAACACGTACCGAGAGAGTATCTGCTTCACGAGATTTGCGAATCAGCTGAAACAGCCCCGCCCCTGTCTCGGGTTGATCCTGGATGATCGGAAGGATATCCATTGGTAATACAGACTTACCGTCAATGACCATTTCATCACCTTTACGACCCTTGGGTTTCATGCGTCCATGGGTGCGGCCACAGGAACAGGGCTTTCGAGTGAACTCTATCAGATCATCCGTGCGGTATCGGATCAGAGGTGATATATCATCCATCAATGAAGTAACCACTAATTCACCTCGCTCTCCGTCACCGGCTTCGGCATTGCCTAACGGGTCAAGGTGCTCGACCAACACCATATCTTCCCAAGTGTGCATTCCATCATGAGCACGGCATTCTGTCGCTGTGGTAATATCACCCAGGCTTGAGTGCTCAAAAATTTCTAAGCCCCAGGACTCAACGACAGCGCGAAGGCGAGGCGCAAGCGGCTCGCCTCCGAAAACGGCGCCCTCATATGAGGCAAACGCCTCTCTTGGGTTTACCAACCCTTTCTTTTCCATTGCTTCAAGACTAAGAATCAAAGGCGTCGAAAGCAGGTAGAACACCTTGGGACTAAAACGCTTCGAAGCCTCAATCATCCGCATCCATTCATTCGGATGATGCTGAAAGGGCATGATGCGAAAGCCGGAGTCACTCCAACGATCCTCATGATGTCCCTCACGAAAAGTGAAAAGCGCATAAGTTAGGTAGTCGCCAGGGCGCATACCAATATGCCACAGCTCACGCTGTAAAGAGGTGATTGTCTGGTGCCGTTCGCCACGGGGTACTGGGGTCGGATCGCCTGTGGTGCCGGACGTGAATCCTACACCACGCAGGTGAGGCGCACCGCTACACAGCAGACCGCCAAACGGGTCGTTGTACTCATCTCGAAACCGGCGGATATCGTCCTTGTCAATGAACGGCACTTTCTCCTTAAAGTCCGCCATTGACTTTATGTCCTCTGGTTTGACACCAGCACGGTCCCACACCTCTCGGATCAGTTTCGAGCGCTTGTAGGCATAGGGCACCAACTGCAGGATTCGCGACTCCTGAAGCCGTTCGATTTGCTCACGCGGCATGGTTTCCGCGACCAGATCAAGATATTTATCATTGTTTAATTGCATGGCAAATGTTCACTTGTTGGTGAGGGTGAAGCGAGGAATACTGACCTCCTCAGAATGATCATGCCAACAGACCTCAACTTCCTGGCCTACCGCAATATCGGCGACGTCGACACAGACCACATTGGAAATCAGACGGACACCGCCGGCTTCGGGTAACTCGATGATCGCCGGCACATAGGGAATACTGTCATCCATCTGAGGAATGATGGGATAGCTGACAATCGAGTAGGAATAGATAATCCCCTTGCCCGACAATTCAGGCCAATTAACTGCCTGGGAGCGGCATGATGGGCAATAGGGAGTTGGCGGCATACGGAAGTGACCACAATCCGCACACTGGCATGCTACCAGGCGATGCTCCTTGGCGGCATTCCAAAAAGGTGCAGTCCAACTGTCGGTGGCCAGTGAAAACAGTGCGTCCGGTGGATGCTTGGCTATAGTGGCAGCTGTTGTCATCAATCTATCTCCTCAATATCATTCCACTGACCGGCACCGCGGCAGGCCCGCCGGTTACTAGAGCAATTTCGGCGTCAGCCACCTGATTAATTGCAGTCCCTCGTAGCTGTTCAACCGCCTCGCGAATGTGAGTCATCCCAATTACATACGCTTCAGACAATTGACCACCGTGGGTGTTGACCGGAATTGAACCACCCTTGAAGCGAATATTACCCTCGGACACGAAGGCCCCTGACTCTCCACGTGGGCAGAAACCATAATCCTCCAACTGCATTAGCACCATTGGAGTGAAATGATCGTAAAGTTCAGCCACATCAATATCTTGAGGACCTACCCCGGTCATCTCATAGAGCCGCTTGGCTATCGATGCGTTACCTGCCGAAGCGAAGGTCTCGTCCGGCATATTCATCCAGGCGATGGACCGCCCCCACTCACGTGCTCCGCCATGAGCAGCGCCCATCACATAGACTGGCTTCTGCTTCAGATCTACAGCTCGATCAGCACGTGTTACAACTACGGCCACCGCTGCATCCGTCTCAAGGCAAAAATCGTAACGACACAACGGATCAGCGAGAATCGGGGCTTCCATGTATTCTTCCAAGGTGAGCTCCTTCCGCATACGCGCTTCGGGACGATTCAAAGCATTTAGCCGTGTGGAAATCGCAACCTCAGCAAAGTGTTCGCGCTTTGTGCCGTAAAGATGCATGTGGCGACGCGCGAGCATCGCAAACATGTGGCCAGGGCCGACTAGGCCCGCCGAGGTAAAGAAAGCGTTTTCAGGCGTCGGCTCCTGGCGCGCCATAACTGAACCGTAACGCTTTCCCGACGGCTGCTGCATACCGTGAACAACAACCACGGTGTTCGCCTGACCACTGGCTACAGCCATGGATGCAAGCTCAACTGCGCCGCAGGATCCGTTACCACCACCGGTCACCATGCCGGAGAAACGCAGCTCCGGTATTCCCAGCGTTTCCATCAGCCAACCTGAGTCGAACCCCCCGGAATAATATGCAAAACCGTCAATATCAGTAGCACTCAGGCCAGCATCGCCCACTGCGGCCAGCACCGCTTGGGCAGCCATCTCGTTCATTGTCAGTGGATGAGATTCTCCTCGTCGATAGTAGGGAGTGGCCCCAACGCCGACGATGGCTGTTTGGTTCTTTATTGTCATTACTCTTCCATCCCGTTAGCTAGGTTTTAGTGCTCTAAGCGAGACCTTTTTAATCATATACATTTTTGTGATGTTTAAGTCTTTCATTTCATCTGCACTACGTCAAGAGCAACCGAAATACTGAATCTCAGCAATGCATGGATCCCGGGCATAGGCGCCCCTGAGAAAAAGCAGCATGAAGACCATTCCAGCATCCATGATGATATGCGGCAGCACTCCATTTCGGACGTCTCGGTCCGTCAAGCGGCCTTCGGCATACAAAGAAATCATACCTTCGCCGCTATCTTTTGGAGTGTTTAGCCCCTGTTTGTTCATGTGATTAACTACGAGGGAGGGAAAGAGCCAGCCAACTAAAAAGAAAATCAGTAAGCGTCCGGGCATCACACCTTGTCAGGTATAGCCGGCGTCCAGTTGTGTGGCAATAGTTCATCGATGGCGCTGTTCTTCTGCGTCGGCAGTCGCGTCAGTACATCCTTCAGATAGGCATAGGGATCGTGCCCATTGAGCTTGGCCGACTGGACCAGGCTCATGATAGCCGCCGCCCGTTGCCCACTGCGCAGTGATCCGGCGAACAGCCAATTGGAGCGACCGAGCGCCCAGGGACGGATCTGGTTTTCCACCCGGTTGTTGTCGATGGGCACAGCACCATCGTCCAGGTAGCGCGTCAGCGCTTCCCAGCGCTTGAGGCTGTAGTCGAGAGCTTTGGCCGTGCCGGAGCCATCCGGCACTTTCTGGCGCTGCGCTAGCATCCACTGATGCAGGGCATCGGCGATGGGTCTGGCTTTCTCTTGGCGGATCCTCTGTCGCTTGTCCGGCGGCAGGTCTTTGGTTTCTCGCTCGATCTCGTAGAGTCCACCGATGTACTCCAGGGCCTTGGCAGCCAGCTCGCTCTTGTTGGCGTCGTGCAGGTCGTAGAACTTGCGCCGGGCGTGGGCCATGCAACCGATTTCGGTGATGCCGTTGCCGAACCCGGCCTTGTAGCCAGCGTAGTCATCACAGACCAGTTTGCCCTGCCAGTCGCCCAGGAAGGTGCGGGCGTGCTTGCCCGCTCGACCGGAAGCGAAGTCGTAAACGGTGGCCTTCAGGTCCGAGAACGGGGTGGTGCAGTAGGCCCAGACGTAAGCCTTATGGGTTTTCTTCTTGCCCGGGGCCAGCATGCTGACCGGGGTTTCGTCAGCGTGCAGAACCGGGCGCTCCAGCAGAACATCTCGAAGTGCATTTACCAGAGGCTGCAACTGCACGCCACAAGCACCGACCCATTCAGCCAGAGTGGAACGCGGGATTTCGAGGCCGGCACGGCCGAAGATGCGTTCCTGACGGTACAATGTAGTGGCATAGTGGATCTGGTCACCTGATTTTGAGTGTATGATCACTCACATAATGAATCAGGTGAAGACGATGGCGAAAACTAGAAACTTCAGTCCGGAATTTCGTTTGGAGGCAGCCCAACTGGTGGTCGACCAAGGATACACAGT